>Ga0079998_107957_pt1 | contig 56955 bp, 62 predicted proteins | sample PerSpoBPS_BMetaG_FD_69201 | JGI IMG/M metagenome (GOLD analysis project Ga0079998, IMG submission 69201) | Thermal spring microbial communities from Yellowstone National Park, Wyoming, USA - Perpetual Spouter B (PS_B) MetaG (SPADES assembly)... | ecosystem: Environmental > Aquatic > Thermal...
GTCCTATCTGATCCAGGATGCTGGCCACCAGGCCCAGGTGGCCCAGGTCGTACACCTGTAGGTTGGGTGTGGTTTCCATCCCAAAATCCTAAGGCCAAGGGAGAGGGGTGCGGAATGTCGGCTAAACCCTTTCTTTCCTCTTTGGGGGGTGGGCTTTAGCCCGCCCCCTCGTCCTTTTCCGGCTTCATAAGCCTTAGGATCTGGTCCTCTAGCTCGCCGATGTAGGCGGCCAGGGTGTTTCCGTGCTTTTCCAAAAGCTCCTCCACCTGGGCCTCGAGGGCCCGGATCTCCTCCCGCTCCGCCTCCGCCAGGCGCGCTAGCTCGGCCTCCAGGTACCGCCTGAGCTCCGTGTAGCGGCTTTGCTCGGCGTCTTCGGCCAGCTTCTTGTAGTGAAGGAGCTCCCGGGCGTACCGCTTCACCTCCAGAAGGGCGGCGGTCTCCAGCCCGATGGTGAAGATGAGGTAGAGGAGGGAGACCACCCCCAAGGCGATGACCAGCAAAAGCCCCAGGGGGGCCTCCACCCGGGTGAGGCCCAGGGAAAGGGGGGTAGGCCTGGTGATCTCCCCCCAGTTGAGCCAGGCGAAGAGGGCGAGGAGGAGGAGGACGAGAAGGGCGAAAAGGGTTCGGCCGCTCATGGGGCTACCTCCGTAGAGACACCGGCGGCATTATACTCTAGGCCCCATGGGCTACCTGTACCTCTTCCTGGCGGCCTTCCTGTGGGGGCTTTTGGGGCCGGTGAGCCGCCTGGCCTTCGGGGAGGGGCTACCTCCCCTTCTGGTGGCCTTTTACCGGGCGGTCATCGCCTGGGCCTTCTTCGCCCTCCACGCCCTAATCCTGCGCCAGGTGCGCCTTCTTCCCAAGGACCTCCCCGCCCTCTTCCTCTTCGGCCTGGTGGGGGTTTCCCTGTTCTATGGCTCCTACCAGCTGGCGGTGAACTACGGCGGGGCCGCTTTGGCCTCGGTCCTCCTCTACACCGCCCCCGCCTTTGTGGCCCTCCTCTCCCGCCTGGTCCTGAAGGAGGCCTTGGACGCCTTAGGCCTTCTGGCCGTGGCCCTCACCCTCCTGGGGGTGGGCCTCATGGGCCTGGGCGGGGGTAGCCAGGTGAAGGCCCTCCTTCCCGCCCTTTTCTTCGGCCTCCTTTCCGGCTTCACCTACGCCCTTTACTACATCTTCGGCAAGCTCTACCTGCCCCGGTACGCCACCCCCACCCTCTTCCTCTACACCCTGCCCGTGGGGGCTTTGGGGCTTCTGCCCTTCGTGGACTTCGTCCCCTTGAGCCAAAAAGCCCTGTGGGCCCTCCTCTTCCTGGGGGCCTTTTCCACCTACGGGGCCTACCTGGCCTACTACGCCGGCCTCAGGCGGCTTCCCGCCACCCGGGCCAGCGTCTTGGCCACCCTCGAGCCCGTGGTGGCCAACCTCTTCGCCTTCCTCCTCTTCCGGGAGGTCCTCTCCCCTCTGGGCTACCTGGGGGCGGGCCTCATCCTCCTGGCCGTCCTTCTCAGCGTGCGGCGGTAGACTCTGGCCATGAAGGGCTTCCACCTCGCCCTGGCCCTGTCCCTGGGCCTGGCCCTGGCCCAGACCCACGACCCTTTGGACCCCACCCAGTTCTCCGCCCTGCCCGAGGGGTATTCTGTGCGCCTTCTCGCTGGGGCGGAGGAGGTGCGGGAGGCGGCGCTCCTCCAGGGGGGAAGGGCCTTCCCCATGGCCCGCCAGCTGGCCTTCTCCGGCAAGGAGGTGTGGCGGGGCCTTTTGCCGGAGCTTGGCCCCTACGAGATCCGCCTGAAGACGAAGGCGGGGGAGAAGCGCCTGGGTCCCTACCGCCCTCCTGCCCACCCCTTCCGCGCCCTGGCCTGGGTGGGGGTGAGGGGCGGGTACCAGGTCTTCCCCGACCGCTTCCAAAACGGCGACCCCGGGAACGACGTCCTGGCCCTTTCGGACGACGAGTACAACTTCAACCAGGTCTGGCAGGAGAGGGGGGGCCCCAGGCCCTACCTCGCCCGCCCGCAGGACCCCCCGGGCCCCATGCACTGCTGCCACCAGTACTACGGGGGGGACCTGGCGGGGCTTGAGGAGCGGCTTCCCTACCTGAAGGAGCTGGGGGTGGGTCTCCTCTACCTGAACCCTATTTTCCGGACAGGTCTACGAGGGGCAGGCGGAGGTCAAGCCCCTGGGCTTCCTTTACCTCAAGAAAGCTTCCAGATAGGGCCTCCAGGCCTCGGGGATCTCCTTGAGGTCCGAGAGGAAGAGGGGAAGGCGGGGGGGCCTGGGGGGCTTGAGGAGGCGCATGCCCGCCTCCTCGGGGGTGCGGTCCCCCTTCTTGAGGTTGCAGGCCCGGCAGGCGGCCACCAGGTTCTCCCAGGTGCTCCTGCCCCCCCGGCTTTTGGGGAGGACGTGGTCCACGGTGAGCTCGCCCCCCTGGCGGCCGCAGTACTGGCAGGTGTAGCGGTCCCGCCTGAGGACGTTGCGGCGGTTCAGGGGAACGCGGGCAGGCCCCCGCCTGACCAGGCGCTTCAGCCGGATGACGCTGGGGACGGGGATTCTGGTGGAGGGGGTGTGGAGGAAGCGCCCGCTTTCCGCAAGCATCTCCGCGCCCCCCGAGAGGACCAAAAGAACGCTTCGCTTGACGCTGGCCAGGCCCAGGACCTCGTAGGCGGCGTTCAGGACCAGCACCCGGGGGGCGTCCAGGTTTAGGGGCTTTTCCTCGGCTGGCCCCACGCTTTCAGCATAGCAAACCCCTTCCTCTGGAGCTGTGCTATGCTTAGGGCAACGATGGGTTTGGAGGTCCCTATGTTGAAACGACCGCTTTCCTTTCTGCCCCTTCTCCTCTCTCTGGCCCTGGCCGCCCCTTCCCTGGGGAAGGCGGAGGCCCTTCTGAAGGCCGGGGATTACGAGAAGGCCGCCTTGGCCTACGAGGAGGTTCTGGCCCGGGACTACGGCCTCTTTGAGGCCCACCTGGGCCTGGGGGTGGCCCTCTTTCGGGCGGGGCGCCTCGAGGAGGCCCGCTTCGCCTTTGACCAGATGACCCGGGTCTTCCCCGACCGCTACGAGGGCCACTTCAACCTGGGCCAGGTCTACCTGCGCCTGGGCAAGCCCGCCGAGGCAGTGGAGGCCTTCCAGAAGGCGGTTTCCTTAAGGCCCACGGAGGAGGCCTACCTGGGCCTGGCGGCCGCCCTTACCCAGGCGGGAAGGGCCAAGGAGGCGGCCGAAGCCCTAAAGAAGGGTTTTACTGGCGAGCGAAGCCCCGCCTACCGCCTGGCCCTGGCCCAGGCCCTCTACGCCGCCGGCAGCCGGGCCGAGGCGGTCCCCGTCCTCTACGGCCTTCTGAACCAGGACCCCAAGCGGGCCGAGGCCTGGGAGCTCCTGGCCCGCATCCTGGCGGAGGAGGGCCTGAAGGAAAGGGCCCTGCGGGAGCTGGACCGGGGCCTAGCCCAGGTGGAGGGCAAGCCCAGGGCCAGGCTTCTCCTCCGCAAGGCCCTTCTTTCCCCAAACCCCGAGCCCCTCCTCAAGGAGGCCTACGCCCTGGACCCCGCCCTCTGGGAGGCGGCCTTCCTCTTGGGCCAGGCCAGGCTCCGGGCGGGGGACGCCCGGGGAGCCCTGCCCCACCTCCTGGCCGCCTACCGGGCGAGCCCCGAGCCCGAGGTGGCCCTGGCCCTGGCCGCCGCCTACCTGAAGCTTGGGGACCACAAGAACGCCTACCGCTACGCCGGCGAGGCCGGTCCCCCGGGAACCTTCCTCCAGGCCCAGGCCGCCTACGCCCTGGGCAAAAAGGAGGAGGCCCTAAAGCTTCTGGAGGGGAACGAAACCCCTGAGGCCCAGGCCCTCCGGGGGAGCATCCTCTTGGAGCTGGGCCGGGCGGAGGAGGCCGTGGCCCTCCTCCGGCCCCTCTACGAGGCGGGGCGGGACCCCAGGGTGGGGAGCAACCTGGCCGCCGGGCTTGTGACCCTCAAGCGGTACGGCGAGGCCGAGCTGGTCCTGCGGGAGGTTCTGGCCCGCCTTCCTAGGGAAGCCTCCGCCTGGTACAACCTGGGCCTGGCCCTAAAGGCCCTGGGCCGGGACGGGGAGGCGGAGCGGGCCCTTAGGCAGGCCGCCGCCCTGGGCTCCAAGGAGGCCCAGGGCCTTCTCGGGAGGTAGGATGCGCTGGTTACGGGAGAACTGGCTGGACGCCCTCATCTTTCTCCTGATCGCTCTGGTGGCGGCGGGGATCGTCCTCTACCTGACCGGCATCAACCCCTTCGCCCGGCCCCAGGCGGTCCTGCCCCCCCCGGTTCCCCAGGTCCAGCCCCCTTCTTCCCAGACCCCGGCGCCCCCAAGCCAGGCCCCGGAGGAGGCCAAGCCCCCTGAGCCCGTGGTGACGGTGATACCCCTGCCCCAGGCCCCCTCGGAAGCGGCGCCCCAGCCCGCCCCGGAGGCCAAGCCAAAGGCGGCCCAGGAGGCCAAGCCCAAGCCCGCCGAGCCCACCCAGGCCCCGCCCAAGGCGCCAGCGCCGGGGGGAAGCTACCGCGTGGCCGTGGGCGCCTTCGCCAACCCGGAAAACGCCCTCAAGCTTTCCCGGGAGCTTGCGGCCAAAGGGTACCCGGCCCGCCTCGAGGCCAGCGGGAACCTGACCCGGGTGGTGGTGGGCCCCTACGCCAGCGAGGCCGAGGCCAGGCGGGTGGCCGAGGCCCTAAAGGCCTACGGGGCTCGGGTCTACCGGGGGGAGGCCCCGGCGCCCCAGGAGGGGAGGCTTTACCTCCAGGTGGGGGCCTTCCAGAAGGAGGAGAATGCCCTGGCCCTGGCGGGTAAGCTGAAGGAGGTGGGGCTTCCCGTGGTCCTGGTGAAGGACGGGGTCTACCGGGTGCGGGTGGGCCCGGTCTCCCCCGAGGAAAAGGAAGCCGTGAAGGCCAAGGTAGCCGCCCTGGGCCTCGAGGCCGTGGAGGTGCCATGAAGGTTCCCAGCGCCGCCATCAGCCGCCTCATCACCTACCTGCGCATCCTGGAGGAGCTGGAGGCCAAGGGCATCCACCGCACCAGCTCGGAGCAGTTGGCGGAGGAGGCCCAGGTGACCGCCTTCCAGGTGCGCAAGGACCTCTCCTACTTCGGCTCCTACGGCACCCGGGGGGTGGGGTACACCGTGCCCGTCCTCAAGCGGGAACTGCGCCACATCCTGGGCCTGAACCGCAGGTGGGGCCTCGCCATCGTGGGCATGGGCCGCCTGGGGAGCGCCCTCGCCGACTACCCCGGCTTTGGCGAGACCTTTGAGCTCCGGGGCTTCTTTGACGTGGACCCGGAGAAGATCGGCAAGCCCGTGGGAAGGGGGGTCATTGAGCCCATGGAGGCCCTCCCCCAGAGGGTCCCGGGCCGGATAGAGATCGCCCTCCTCACCGTCCCCCGGGAGGCGGCCCAGGAGGCGGCGGACCAGCTGGTGCGGGCGGGGATCAAGGGCATCCTCAACTTCGCTCCGGTGGTCCTCGAGGTGCCCAAAGAGGTAGCGGTGGAGAACGTGGACTTCCTGGCTGGACTTACCCGGCTGGCTTTCTTTATACTGAACCCCAAGTGGGGAGAGGAGATGGTGGGATGATGAAGGGGAATATGCTTAAGCTAGTGCTCTTTTTGCTGGCCCTTGGGCTTTCAGCTTGCTCCGATGTGTTTTTCCAGCAACCCTATTGGGTAATTTTGGAACCCTCTCAGCTAGGATATCAGGTTGAAGAGGGAAGGCTGACCGTTGTGCCAAATACCGCTTACGTGGAAGCCATTCCAGGGGCTCCAGCGGGACGTTTGGAACGTTACACCTATGTGGTGGTGGACGATTCGGGCTACGAAGTTTTCCCCGGCGCTTCGCTGGGAAGTGGGGATGTGCGCGTTGAGATCCCGGAGGGGAGGGAAAAGGTGGAAGGAGGGTACCGTTTCGTGACCCGGCGTTCCCAGCCCTTTACCTTCAGCCTAGATGGGGCTGTGGCCCAAGCCCATTGGAACCAGGGCGCTCCCCTAAACTGGCGGCTTAGGGTAACCTGGTACGCTACAACGGCTAATGGCCAGCCGGTGGAGTGGGTGCAGGAGTACCAGATTAAAGCGCCTTTGAGGTGAGGTATGGAAAAACCTTCTCGTCTCTCCATTCTTTTGGTGCTTCTAACCGCTTTGGCTTCCTGTAACTCTTGGAACGGGAATCCTTCTCAGGGCACCCAGACGGGGGTGCAGATCGCTGTCGCTATTCAAAAGCCTGAGAAGGATGCCTTGACCAACATCCGGGAAGTGGAGGTGAGGGCGTCCGTCACTGGGGCCTCCAAAATTGACAAGGTAGAACTCTTTTACCAAGGCGGGGCTTCCGGTGTTATAACCCTCCTTCCCCAGCAGAACCTCTGGAAGGGAGAGCTTCCGCCCGACTTGCCCTCCGGGAGATACACCTTGAAGGCTAAAGCCTACGTGGGTGCCTCCACCAAGGAGAGCGAAGAGGTGCCTTTCACTTACGATAAAGATTTGCCGCGGGTGGAGTTCTTGTCGCCGGGGTCTGGTTCGTTGTTGAGGGGTGTGGTGACGGTTCGGGTGCGGGCCACGGACAACGTGGGTGTGGCCCGGGTGCAGTTGTTGGACGGTGGGACGTTGCTTGGGGAGTCCACGTCTGGGGTGAACGGGGTGTTTACCTTTGACGTGGACACGAGGAGGCTTGAGGACGGTGATCGGAGGTGGCGGGCGGTAGCTTCGGACCGGAGCGGGAACTTTGCTGAGGCCACGTTGGCGGTGCGGGTGGACAACACGGCGCCGGTGGTGAGGTGGTTTAACCCGGCGAACGGGGCCGTGGTGGGCGGGGTGGTGACCCTGGTTGCGGAGGCCACGGACGGGGTGGACGGTTCGCTGCCGGTGACGTTCAAGGCCAACGGGCAGGTTTTGGCTGATGCGGACGCCAATACGGACGGGTTCCAGTGGGACACGCAGGGTTACTCGGGCCAGGTGACGCTTGTAGCGGAGGCCCGGGACGGGGCTGGGAACGTAGGGTCGGCCAGCGTTGTGGTGACGGTGGACCAGACGGTGGCGGACCGGACGGCGCCGCGGGTGGAGTTCTTGTCGCCGGGGTCTGGTTCGCTGTTGAGGGGTGTGGTGACGGTTCGGGTGCAGGCCACGGACAACGTGGGTGTGGCCCGGGTGCAGTTGTTGGACGGTGGGACGTTGCTTGGGGAGTCCACGTCTGGGGTGAACGGGGTGTTTACCTTTGACGTGGACACGAGGAGGCTTGAGGACGGTGATCGGAGGTGGCGGGCGGTAGCTTCGGACCGGAGCGGGAACTTTGCTGAGGCCACGTTGGCGGTGCGGGTGGACAACACGGCGCCGGTGGTGAGGTGGTTTAACCCGGTGAACGGGGCCGTGGTGGACCTCGCACCCGTCGTCCTGCAGGTGGGCGTCCTGGATGCGAATCCTTCTTCCGACCCAGTGGTGTTTGAGGTCAACGGCGTGCCCTTACCAGGGTCTACCTGGACGCCGACGGCGGATGGGTTTTACACCTTGACGGCCAGGGCCAAGGACGCCGTGGGCAACGAAGGGATAGCCAGCATTCAGGTTACGGTGGACCTCTTGCCTCCGCAGGTGCGCTGGGTGGCCCCTTCGCCAGGGCCCATTCAGGGCCGGCTCAGCTTCCGAGTGGAAGCGGTGGACCAGCCTTTGTCGGTGCAGAGGGTATTCTTCCTGAGTGATAGAGATGGCAGGGTTTCTTTCCTTGGGGAGGGAACTAGCACCGATGGCCGCTACTGGGACTTCACGTGGGACACCACGGGGTTTGCCAATGGCAACGTGGACCTGAAGGCGGTGGCGGTGGGCGCGAGCGGTAAACAAAGTGTTGCACCTCTCTCCGTCACGGTTGACAACCCCGATCTGGAGAAGCCTACGGTGGCCTGGTTGGATCCTCTGGACGGCCAGAATGTGGCGGGAGAGGTCACCCTGCGCCTCAGGGCGCTGGATAACCAGTCGGTTAGCGAGGTGCGTGTCTTCGCTGGTGGGACGCTTCTCGGCACCTTGAGCGGGGCGCCCTACGAGCTCACTTGGGAAACCACGGGACTTAGCGATGGTCCGGTGGTGTTGAAGGCGATAGCTCGGGATGCCGCAGGGAACATGAGCGATCCGGCGGAGATCACGGTTCAGGTGCGCAACCAAGGTAAGCCACCTGCGCTTTCCCTCCTTCTTCCCGAGATTGGTGTCCCTGTGGGTGTGCAGGTCACGGTTAGGGCAAGCGTGACCAAGCAGGGGGATGCCTTTACCTGGCAGCCCATCAACGGGCACAACCTTTGGGTCCGGGTCTACGACTACCGGGGCAATAAGGTGACAGAGGCTCCGCTTTTGGTGAACGGTGCAGAGCCTTCGGATAACGCCGATAGTGTGGCCGAGGCCTTGCTGGACCTTGGCCGTGTGCCCAATGACCTCTATCGCTTCGTGGTGGAGGGACAGGTGGTGGTGAACGGGGTCTCCTTCCGCCTCTATCAGGAGCGGATGGTGGAAGTGGTGACTTCTTCTAGCCTGCCCCCGGCTTTGGTGATTTACCAACCGAGGAATGGTACCATTCTGTCCGGCAATGTCTTTTACTTGGTGGGTGATGTAACGGACGATTCAGGGGAAGTTCATGCGGTGGAGGTGCGGCTGGTTGAGGGCACTTGCGACGCTCCTGGGCAGCAAAACTACCTCCTGCGCTACGAGGCCAACCCCTATGGTCTCTTCTTCATGCAGGTGCCGCTGGATGGGTACCCCTACATCCGAGACGATAGCTACTGCCTGCGGGTGGTAGCCATAGACTCGGCGAACCAGAGCCTACGGAACATCCAGGAGTTCAACGTGCTGGTCAACCGGGGTATGAGCCTACCTACCGCCGACATTTTCGTTTCCTCGAATACGGTGGTGGTGCCTGAAACGGTTACCTGGACCGTGACCTTCTCTCCCCCGGCCTCCTACACGGTTCTGGTGCGGAAGAACGGAAGGATTGTGGATAGTGTCGTGGGGACGGGTTCTAGCCTCACCTTGTCTAGGGCTTTCTCGGATGGGGACGTCGGGAGCTGGGACCTGGTGGTGGTGTTTGAGGCAGGTGGAGTCCAGGGCATGGTTCAGGGTGGGGCGGTGGCGGTGACAGCCCCCTAGGGCGGCTTTGCGCCCGGGGCCTCCTTTTCCGGGAGGCCCCTGGCCTTATACTCAGGGGGTGGTCAAGCCCCTGCCCCTCGAGGCCAAGCTCGCCGCCTTTGAAGAGGCCCTTTCGGAGCTGGTGCGCTCGGAGGTCCTCTTCGTTCGGCTCATCCACCAAGACCTGGTGACCGCTGGGGGAAAGCGCATCCGCCCAAGGCTCGTCTTCCTGGCCTCGGGGGCCGTTGGGGGTGCCCCCTTTGAGCTGGAGCTGGCCCTGGCGGTGGAGCTCCTCCACTCCGCCACCCTCCTCCACGACGACCTCATTGACGAGGCGGAGCTCAGGCGGGGGAAGGAGGCCGCCTACCGCCGCTACGGCAACGCGGTGAGCGTCCTCTCCGGGGACTTTCTCCTCTCCCGACTCCTCCACGTGGTGGCCAAAACGGGAAGCCTGGAGCTGGTGGAGGCCTTCGCCGAGACGGCCCGGGTTCTGGCCGAGGGGGAGGTCCTGCAGTTCCAGGTGGCCGCTCTGGAGGATTATTCTTTGGAAAACTATGAAAGAATCATCACCGCCAAGACCGCCGCCCTCATGGCCCTGGCCACGGAGGGCCCCGCCCTGCTGAAGGGCCTCGAGGGGGCGTGGCGGGAGGCCCTCAGGCGCTTTGGCCTCCTCTACGGTCAGGCCTTCCAGATGCGGGACGACTACCTGGACCTCATGGGAAGCCCCGAGGCCCTGGGTAAGCCCGTGGGCGGGGACGTGCGGGAGGGCAAGGCCACCCTCCTCACCCTCCTCCTCATGGAGCGCTTCCCCGAGGTGAGGGCCATCCTCAAAAGGCGGGGCGGGGAGGCGGGGGATCTGGAGCGGCTCAGGGCCTTAGCCCGGGAAAGCGGGATGGCGGAGGAGGTGGAGGCCCGGATCCGGGAGCGAGCCCTCCTGGCGGCGGAGGCCCTGGACCCCCTTCCCGACTCCCCCTACAAGGAGGCCCTAAAGGACCTGGCCCTGGCCGAGGGGAAGAGGCTCGCCTAGGGGTATAATCCCCTCGGTGAGAGCATGGCCATCCCCGCGTACCGCCCCCCAGACGATCCTGGCCTTTGGGACGCCTTCCTGGAGCGTTTGGAGAAAACCCTGAAGGTGGCGAAGATCCACCCCACCACGGTGGAGTATCTGGCCCATCCCAAGAGGCTGGTCACCGTGTCCCTGCCCGTGGTCATGGACGACGGCAAGGTGCGGGTCTTCCAGGGCTACCGGGTGGTCCACGACATCGCCCGGGGGCCCGCCAAAGGGGGGGTGCGCCTCCACCCCTCGGTCACCCTGGGGCAGACGGCGGGCCTGGCCGCCTGGATGACCCTGAAGGCGGCCGTCTACGACCTGCCCTTTGGGGGCGCGGCGGGCGGGGTGGCCGTGGACCCCAAGGCCCTTTCCAAGCGGGAGCTGGAGCGGCTGGTGCGGCGCTATACCGCCGAGCTCGTCAACCTGATCGGCCCCGACATGGACATCCTGGGCCCCGATGTGGGCACGGACCAACAGACCATGGCCTGGATCATGGACACCTACTCCATGACCGTGGGCTCCACGGTGCCCGGGGTGGTCACGGGGAAGCCCCACGCCCTGGGGGGCACCGAGGGCCGGGACGACGCCGCCGGGTACGGGGTGGCCCGGGTCCTCCTGGAGCTGGCGGGGAGGCGGGGCCTTCCCCTCGAGGGGGCCCGGGTGGCCGTGCAGGGCTTCGGCCAGGTGGGGGGCACCTTCGCCCTGCACGCCGCCGCCTTGGGGCTCAAGGTGGTGGCGGTCTCCACCTCCCGGGGGGCCATGTACCAGGAGGAGGGCCTTCCCGTGGAGGCGGTGCTCCGCCACTACGAGGCCACGGGGGAGCTTCCCCGCTACGACCTTGCCGCCGAGGAGCTCTTCGCCCTACCCGTGGACTACCTGGTCCTGGCGGCCCTCGAGGGGGGCCTGGACGGGGAGGGGGCCAAGGTGGTCCAGGCCCGGGCGGTCCTGGAGGCCGCCAACTTCGGCCTCACCCCCGAGGCGGAGGCCTACCTCCTGGGCAAAGGCGTTCTGGTGGTCCCCGACCTCCTCACCGGGGGCGGGGGGCTTTTGGCCAGCTATCTGGAATGGGTGCAGGACCTCAACATGTTCTTCTGGAGCGAGGAGGAAGTGCGGCAACGCTTCGCCAAGAGCGTGGCCAAGGCGGTGGCCGAGGTGTGCGCCAGGGCGGAGGCCCTTGGGGGCGACCTGCGCACCGGGGCCCTGGCCCTGGCCCTGGAGAGGCTCAACGAGGCCACCCGGCTTCGCGGCGTGTACCCCTAAGGAGCGCGTATGAAGAGCGAACCCCTTTCCTACCTGGGCAAGGACGGCGGACCCTGGGAGATCTTCACGGAGCAGGTGGACCGGGTCATCCCCTACCTGGGGCGGCTCGCCCCCTTGGCGGAGAGCCTCAAGCGGCCCAAACGCATCCTGATCGTGGACGTGCCCATCCACCTGGACGACGGCACCGTGGCCCACTTTGAGGGTTACCGGGTGCACCACAACACCGCCCGGGGGCCGGCCAAGGGCGGGGTGCGCTACCATCCCGAGGTGACCCTCTCCGAGGTCATGGCCCTGGCCGCCTGGATGACCATAAAAAACGCCGCCGTGGGCCTGCCCTATGGCGGGGGCAAGGGCGGCATCCGGGTTGACCCCAAGAAGCTCTCCAGCCACGAGCTGGAGCGCCTCACCCGCCGCTACACCTCGGAGATCGGCATCCTGCTGGGGCCCGACCGGGACATTCCCGCTCCCGACGTGAACACCGGAGAGCGGGAGATGGCCTGGATGATGGACACCTTCTCCATGAACGTGGGCCGCACCGTCCCCGGGGTGGTGACGGGAAAGCCCATCGCCCTGGGGGGCTCTTTGGGCCGAAGGGACGCCACGGGGCGGGGAGTCTTCGTGACCGCCGCCGCGGCCGCCGCCAAGATCGGCCTTCCCGTGGAGGGGAGCCGGGTCATCCTCCAGGGCTTCGGCAACGTGGGGAGCGCCGCCGCCCGCACCTTCCACGACCACGGGGCCAGGGTCATCGCCGTACAGGACCACACGGGCACCATTTACAACGAGGCGGGCATGGACCCCTACGACCTGGCCCGCTACGTGGCCGAGATGGGGGGCGTGCGGGGCTACCCCAAGGCGGAGCCTCTGCCCAACGCCGAGTTCTGGGCCCTCCCCACCGAGTTCCTCATCCCCGCCGCTTTGGAGAAGCAGATCACCGAGCACAACGCCTGGCGCATCCAGGCCCGCATCGTGGCCGAGGGGGCCAACGGCCCCACCACCCCCGCCGCCGACGACATCCTCCAGGAGAAGGGGGTCCTGGTGGTGCCGGACGTGATCGCCAACGCCGGGGGCGTGACCGTGAGCTACTTTGAGTGGGTCCAGGACTTCAACTCCTACTTCTGGACCGAGGAGGAGATCAACGCCCGCCTGGAGAGGGTCCTTAGGAACGCCTTTGAGGCGGTGTGGCAGGTGGCGGAGGAGAAGAGGATCTCCCTGCGCACCGCCGCCTACGTGGTGGCGGCCACCCGGGTCCTCGAGGCCCGGGCCCTCCGGGGGCTTTACCCTTAGGGTGTGGACTGGCCCCGCTATGGCCGCGTGGTCCTGAAGCCCTTCTCCTCTGGGCTTTCCGAGGAGGAGTGGAAGGGGCTTTACGAGACCTTCCGCGACCCCGAGATCGCCGAGTGGAACGGCTCAAGCCCCCTGCGCACCCCCTTTTGGCTCTTCAAGCGCTTCGTCCTGGCCGAGACCAAGCGCAAGGATCGCCTGGCCTTTATCGTTCTGGACGAGAAGGGGGAGTACCTGGGGACGGTGGAGCTTTACGATATCCTCCCCGGGGAGCAGGCCACCTTGGGCATCCTGATCGGCCGCAAGGACCGCTGGGGGCAGGGCTACGGCACCGAGGCGGTGCGGGCGGCCTTGGCCTACGCCTTTGGCCCCCTGGGCCTCAAGCGGGTGAGGCTCCGCACCTTCGCCCACAACCTGAGGGCCAGGCGGGCCTTTCTTAAGGCGGGCTTCCGGGAGGTGGGCCTGGGCCCCGGGCCCAAGGGAAAGGAGGACGTGTACATGGAGGTGCGCCGTGAGGATTTTGGCCCCGAGGCTTAGGGAAGAGGTCTTCGCCCTCCTGCCCGAGGGGGTGGAGGTGCGCTTCCTGGACGAGCCCTGGCCCAAGGCGGTGGACTTCTTCATCCCCCCCTTTGGCCAGGAGGCCCAGGTGCGAAAGGTCCTTTCGGAGGTGGAGGTCCGCGTGGTTCAGACCCTCTCCGCCGGGGTGGACTGGATCCTGCCCCTCATCCCCGAAGGAGTGGTCCTGGCGGACGGCTCCGGCATCCACGACGCCCCGGTGGCCGAGTGGGTGGTCATGGCCCTCCTGGCCCTCCTCAAGGACCTGCCGGGCTTTCTGAAGGCCCAGGAGGAGGCCCGCTGGGCGCCTAGGCGGCTCGCCGACCTGGAGGGCAAGGCGGTTCTCCTCCTGGGCTACGGCTCCATTGGGCGGGCGGTGGAGGCAAGGCTTAGGCCCTTTGGGGTGGAGGTCCTGCCCGTGGCCAAGCACCCCAGGCCCGGGGTCTACACCCGGGAGGACCTGCCCCACCTCCTGCCCCGGGCAGACGCCGTGGTCCTCCTCCTTCCCCTCACCCCCGAGACCAAGGGGATCGTGGACCGGGACTTCCTCCTGGCCATGAAGGAGGGGGCGCTCCTCCTGAACGCCGGGCGGGGCGGGCTGGTGGACGCGGAGGCCCTCCTCGAGGCCCTGAAGGCGGGCCGCATCCGGGCCGCCTTGGACGTGACCGAGCCCGAGCCCCTGCCTGAGGACCACCCCCTCTGGCGGGCCCCGGGCCTCCTCCTCACCCCCCACGTGGCTGGGCTTTCCGAGGGGTTTCACCGCCGGGCGGCCCGCTTCCTTTCGGAGCAGGTAAGGCGGTATCTGCGGGGGGAGCCCCTCCTCAACGTGGTGCGGGAGGGGTATTGATGCGGGTCATCCTCCACGGGGACCTGAGGCGGTTTGGGGAACGCCTCGAGGTGGAGGCCAAAACCCCCAGGGAGGCCCTGGGGAAGCTCGGCATCCCCCTGGAGGAGGCCTGGCTTCTCGCCGTGGGCGACCGGGTGGTGGACCTGGACGAGGAGGTGGAGGGCCCCCTGGAGGTCTACCCCCCCATCGCCGGCGGGTGGTATACTGGGGGTCCTGCCTAAAGGCAGGGGGCGCCAAAGGGGGGGAGCCGCCCTACGCCCACCCCGCGTAGAAAGGAGAACGATGCAGAAGAAGGACCTCCTCTCTACGCCCGTGGTCCCCATTGACATCAAGGCCTTTGACGCCGGGCCCATCCTGGAGGCCATGGGCAGGACCGCCTTCCAGGCCAGGAACCTCTACCGGGCGGCGGAGATCTACCTAAAGATGCTAGAGGACGACGCCGCCGTCATCCTCACCCTGGCGGGGAGCCTGGTTTCCGCCGGGCAGGGCCTCATCATCCACGACCTCATCCGTAAGGGCCTGGTGGACGCCATCGTGGCCACGGGGGCCAACATCGTGGACCAGGACTTCTTTGAGGCCCTGGGCCACCGCCACTACCAGGGGGACCCCAAGGCCGACGACGAAACCTTAAGGCGGCTCTGGATTGACCGCATCTACGACACCTACATTGACGAGGAAGAGCTTCGCCACACCGACTACACCATCGCCGAGATCGCCGATGCCCTTCCGCCCCGCCCCTACTCCAGTCGGGAGTTCATCTGGCACATGGGCCGCTACCTGGCCGAAAGGGGCCTGGGGGAGAGGAGCATCGTCCGGGCCGCCTACGAGGAGGGGGTGCCCATCTTCGTCCCCGCCTTCTCCGACTCCTCGGCGGGCTTTGGGCTGGTCTACCACCAGGTCAAGCGCCCCGAGGCCCACGTCACCATAGACTCCGTGGCCGACTTCCGCGAGCTCACGGAGATCAAGCTGAAGGCGGGGACCACGGGCCTGGTGATGCTGGGGGGCGGGGTGCCCAAGAACTTCGCCCAGGACATCGTGGTGGCCGCCGAGGTGCTGGGCCATCAGGTGGAGATGCACAAGTACGCCATCCAGATCACCGTGGCCGATGAGCGGGACGGGGGGCTTTCCGGTTCCACCCTCTCCGAGGCCCAGAGCTGGGGCAAGGTGGACGCCGCCCTCTCCCAGATGGTCTTCGCCGAGGCCACCCTGGCCTTCCCGCTCCTGGCCTCCTACGTGTGGCACCGGGCTCCCATGAGGGCCAAGCGCCGCTATGCCGACCTCTTCCGGGCGGAAGTGCCCGCTTAATACCACCCCATGCTGGCTTGCGCCAGCATGGGGGCCCCGGCAAAAGGTTTCTGGGGAGGTTAACAGGCATGGTGGGCCGAAGGAATAATAAGAAATCCTTCCGGAGCCTTCCCTCAAGTAAAAGCACGCGCCTAGCCAAGCGCCTATCGGAAAGGCCGAGGCTTTAGCTCCCCCTGCTCAGAGGAAGGAAGCAGGAGGACCTCATATAAGTACCCCGCCGCGGCAAGTTTTGGGGGCGGCTTTACCGCCCCCCTTTCTTTTGGTAGACTCCTGGCAAATGCCCGACGAGCTAAAGGTCTACCTGAAGGAGCGCTTTGGCGTTTCCGCCGCCCTTTCCCCCGGGCGGTTTGAAGCCGAGGTGGCCAAAAGGGTGGGGAGCCCCGCCAAGCGGGAGCCCCTCCTCAGAGCCTGGCGGGCCTACCTCTCAGGCGGGGGGAGGGAGGCGGTGCGAAGTTTCTACCGGGAGGTGTTGAAGGTCCCCAAGGGGGAGGCCCTGGTCTACGGCATGCACCTCCCCTTCCTGGAGTTTTACGCCAGGGAGGTGCCGGGGAGGCTGGAGGGGGAGGTCCTCGAGGTGGGGGCCTTCACCGGGGCTTTGGTGGGGTACCTGAAACTAAAGCGCCCGGAGCTCGCCTTCCACGCCCTGGACGGGGTGGAAGAGGCGGTGGAGGCCGGCAGGAAGCGGGTGCCGGAGGTTACTTGGCACCTGGGCTGGGCGGAGGAGGCGGAGCTGCCGCCCTTTGATACCCTCCTCCTTCTCTCCGTCTTTCCCGAGGGCCTGGTGGACCAGGAGCTGGAGAGCCGCCTGCCCCCCGAGGCCTTCTGGAAGCGCTTCTCCTTTTTTGAGCGCCTGCCCCAGTTCGTGCGCTTCTTAAGGCCGGGGGGGCTTCTCGTCTACGGCCACGGCCCCTTTTTGGGGAAGAGCCCGGAAGGGGTGGAGGAGGGGCTGAGGCGCCTGGGCTTTTGGCAGGTGGAGCGGGTGGGGGAGGGGGAGTACTTCCTGGTCCTGGCCCGCAAGCCCGAAGTCCTGGAGGAGGCCTTCCTGGAAGAGGAGGCCTTGGAGGAGGTCTTCGCCGAGCCTGTGCCCGTCATGGCTCGGGGGCTGGACCTGGAGGAGGTCCGGGCCCTCCTGGAAGAGGGGGCCTACAAGGAGGTCCTGGCCCGGGTCCCCGAGGAGGCCGAAGGGGAGGCCGCCTACCTGCGGGGGCGGGCCCTTTACGCCCTCTCTCGCTACGCCGAGGCGGAGGAGGCCCTGAAGCGGGCCTTTTCCGAGGAGGCTGAGGACCTGAGGGCCTTGGTCCTGGTGGAGCTCGGGGAGTACGAGCGGGCCAAGCGCCGCCTCGAGGGCCTGGCCCCCCGGGGCGGGCGGTACCGCCTGGCCCTGGGGCGGGTCTACCTGGCGGAGGGGCGGTACGCCGACGCCCTCAGGCAGTTCGTGGAGTCCGGGCTTCCCGAGGCCGAGGTCTACGCCAGGGAGGCCCTGGAGCGCATCGCCGAGCGGATGCGCCGCTTCGCCAGGGAGGGGGAGTGGGCGGAGGTGAGCCGCCGGGCGGAGTTTGTGGAGGATCTCTCCCCGGGCCTCCTCACCCGGGAGATGCTCCGGCTTGGGCTTAAAGCGGCCCTCCTCCAGGGGCTTTTCGCCCGGGCCGAGCGGTACGCCAGAAGGCTGGCCGACCTGGGCGAAGCCGAGGGCTTTTTGGGCCTGGCCCTGGCCGGGCTTCGGCTGCGCTCCCCCCTGGAATACCGGGGCGAGGACCTGAAGGCGGTGGAGCCCTACCTGACCGAGGCCCTGGCCCGGGAGGAGATCCCCGAAGCCCTTCTCCTCCTGGGCATCCTACGCCGCCGGGAGGGGCGGCTTCACGAGGCCCTGCGCCTTTTGGAGTGGGCGAGCCGCCACGGGGAGGGGGAGGTGGCGGGCCTGGCATTCCACCACCTGGCGGAGGTGAAGCGGGCCCTCAGGCGCCCCCTCAAGGAGGTCCTGGGGGACCACAAGCGGGCCCACGCCCTCAAGGCCTACCCCGCCCCCTACCTCTTCCGCCTGGCCCAGGAGGCCCTAAAGGGCGGGGAGGAGGTGCTGGCCCGGGAACTCCTCTCCCGGGCCCGGGACGCGGGGCTGGAGGAGGTGGCCGAGGCGGACCTCAAGGGGCTTCTTGCCCTTCTGGAGCGCCTCGAGGGGCCCTTCGCCGCCTTCAGCGTGCTCTACCAGGCCCTGGCCCACACGCCGAGTCCCCCTTTGGAGCTTCTGGCCCTGGCCTACCGCCTCTCCCGCGCCTTCCCGGAAAGCCCCGAGGCGGAGGCGGTGCGGGGCCAGTACCTGGCGGCCCTCTACGGGGCGGGCCGGGTGGAGGAGGCGGAAAAGGTTCTCCTGGCCGAGCACCAGGAGCGCCCCCAGGCCCTGGAGGTCCTCTTTGACCTGGCGGAGCACCACGAGGCCAAAGGGGAGTGGAAGAAGGCGGCGGAGTACTGGCAAAAGGCCCTGGAGGTGGCCCTCTACCGGGAGAAGGACCTGGCCCAGGCCCGGGAGATCCTGAAGAACCTCCTCTTCCTGCGGCCCAGCGACGAGAGCCTTTCCCTCTACCTGGAAGAGCTTAGGGAGGTGAGCCAGGCCCTAAAGGCCCTTGGGGAGGAGGCCCCCCAGGTTCCCGGGAAGGAGGCCCTCGTGGAAGAGGCCCTGCCCCGCTTCCACGGGGAGCACCTGGTGGTGGTGGGGGGGCACACGCAGCTAAGAAGCCGCCTCACCCCCCTCTTGGAGGCCCGGGGCCTCAAGGTGGACTGGTACGATGCCGACACCGCCGGGGTAGGGAAGGAGGCCTTACGGCGCATCCTGGGCCGCCTGGAGAAGGCCCACGGCCTCATGATCGTCTCCAGTTACGTGGGCCACGACCTCTCGGAGCCGGTGCGCCTCGAGGCGGAGCGCCTGGGGGTTCCCGTCCACGTCATCCCCGGGCGGGCCCGGGGGAGCACGGGCTTCTTGAGGGCCCTCAAGGCCTTCGCCCCGGAGATCTTCAAGAAAGCCCTCAAGGGGGTACAGTGAGGCCTATGGAGGCTCTGAAGCTGGGCTACTCCCCCTGCCCCAACGACACCTACATCTTCTACGCCCTGGCCCACGGCCTGGTGGCGACGCCCCGCCCGGTGGAGGTGGTCTTAGAGGACGTGGAGACCCTGAACCGCTGGGCCCTGGAAGGCAGGCTTCCCCTCACCAAGCTCTCCTACGCCGCCTACGGCCGGGTGCGGGAGAGGTATGTGGCCTTGAGGAGCGGGGGGGCCCTGGGCCGGGGGGTGGGACCCCTCCTGGTGGCCCGGGGGCCTTTGGGAGACCTCCGGGGGGCGCGGGTGGCCATCCCCGGGCGGAACACCACGGCCTTCCTCCTCCTTTCCCTCTACGGGGAGGGGTTTTTGCCGGTGGAGGTGCGCTACGACCAGATCATGCCCATGGTGGCCCGGGGGGAGGTGGAGGCGGGCCTCATCATCCACGAAAGCCGCTTCACCTACCCCCAGTACGGCCTGGTGAAGCTTCTGGACCTGGGGGAGTGGTGGGAGGAGCGGACGGGCCTGCCCCTGCCCCTGGGGGCCATCCTGGCCCGGCGGGACCTGGGGGAGGAGCTCATCCGCGCCCTGGACGGGGCGGTGCGGCGGAGCCTAGAGTACGCCCACGCCCACCCCGAGGAGGTCCTGCCTTACCTCAAGGCCCACGCCCAGGAGCTCTCCGAGGAGGTCATCTGGGCCCACGTGCGCACCTACGTGAACGCCTACTCCCTGGACGTGGGGGAGGAAGGGCAAAGGGCGGTGGAAAGGCTCTTCGCCGAGGCCGAGGCCCGGGGGCTTTTGCCTTCCTCCTCGGCCCCCCTCTTTCTGTAGACTCAGGGCATGTTCCAGGAGCTTGGCCCCAAAGCCCGCCAGGCGGCTGCCCGGGCCTTCAGGCCCCTAAGGGTGCGGCGGGGAAGCGTCCTCTACCGGGAAGGGGACGAGGTGGAAGGGCTTTACCTGGTGCGGGAGGGGTTCATCTGGCTAGGGGACGCCAGGGTGGAGCCCGCCACCCTGGGCGTGGTGGGGCCTGGGGGGCTCTTTGGCGAGGAGGCCCTGGTGGGGGAAAGGGCGCGCACCTTGGGGGCCACGGCCCTCACCTACGCCGAGCTCCTCTTCGCCCCCAAGGAGGAGCTTGTGGCCCTCCTCGAGGCCTTCCCCGAGGCCCATGGCTTCTTCCTCAAGGCCCTTTACGCCCGCCTCAAGGCGGCGGAGGCGCGGCTTTGGGAGGCGCGCCACCTCTCCGTAGCCCAGCGCCTGGCCCGCCTCCTCCTGGCCCTTGGGCCGGGCGAGGTGGGGCTTTCCCACCAGGACCTGGCCCGGATGGTGGGGGCCACCCGGGAGACGGTGACCAAGCTCCTGGGGGAATGGGCCCTTAGGGGCGTGGTGGACCTGGGCTACCGGCGGCTTCAGGTCCTGGATCCCAAGGCCCTTGCCCGCCTGGGCGAGGCCCTATAGGCTTGGAAGGGTGGAACCCGCCGCCTTGGCCCGGCTCCTGGACCTCCCCCAAGGGGAGGAGGCCCTGAGGGCCCGCCTGGGCCGGGAGGGGCACCCCGGGCTTAACGGGGCCCTGGAAGCCTACCTCAAGCGCCTCTCTGCCCCCAAAGCGGTCCTGGAGGCCCTCGCCGCCCTGAAGGTGGGGGCGGTGGTCACGGGCCAGCAGGCGGGGCTTCTCGGTGGCCCCGCCCTCACCTTTTACAAGGCCCACACCGCCTTGGGCCTGGCGGGGCGGGTGGGGGCGGCGGGGGTCTTCTGGGTGGCCTCCCAGGACCACGATGTGGAGGAGGTGCGCCACCTCCACCTCCTCCTGGACGAGGAGGTCCGCACCCTCTCCCTCCCCCTGCCCCCCCTGCCCTCGGGCCGCATCCCCTTAGCCCCCTACCGGGAGGCCCTGGTGGCCTTCCTGGGGCCTTGGGCCAGGGAAGAGCGTGTGGCCTACGCCCTCGAGGGCCAGACCCTCTCCGAGTTCTTCGCCCGAGTGCTCCTCGCCTTTTTGGGGGAGCGGGGCCTCATCCCCTTTGACCCCATGGCCGAGGAGCTCGCCCCCCTCTTCCGGGAGGCCCTGGAGCGGGAGCTTTCCGACCCCCTGGCCAGCGCCGAGGCCATCAACCAGGAGGCGGCCCGGATCCGGGCCCTGGGGGGCAAGCCCCCTCTGGGGCGGAAGCCCGGGGCCACCAACCTCTTCCTGGAGACCGACGCCCGTCGCCTCCTCCACTACAGCGAAGGAAGCTTCACCGACGGGGTTCGCCGCTACAGCAAAAAGGAGCTTCTGGAGATCCTCCAGGCCGATCCCGCCCGCCTCACCCCGGCGGCGGGCCTGAGGCCTGTGCTCCAGGACCTGGTCCTGCCCACGGCGGGCTTCGTGGTGGGGCCCAACGAGTTCCGCTATGTGGCGGAGCTTTCCCGGGTCTACGCCCTCTATGGCCTTCCCATGCCGGCCCTCTTCCTCAGGATGCAGGGGGTGGTCCTGGAACCCCCCATCCGCCGCATCCTGGAGCGCTACGCCCTGGACCCCTGGGCCTTCGTGGACCGGGGGGAGGAGGCCTTCTTGGAGGCGGCCAGAGGGGCCCTCGAGGGCTTCCGGGAGGTGGAAAGCGCCTTGGCCCGCCTCCAAAAGGAGGTGGAGGCCTTAAGGGAAAGGGCCCGAGCCCTGGAGCCCACCTTGGACCGCCCCTTCCGCCGCTTCGGGGCCCGGCTTAAGGGGGAAGGGGAGAGGCTTCTTAAGAAGGTCCTCCGGGCCAGGCTAGCCAAGGACGCCACCCTCCTCCACCACCTGGAGCGGCTTAAGCGCCACCTGAGGCCCCTGGGCCTTCCCCAGGAGCGGGTCTACCCCTTCCCCATGTACGCCCTGCGCCACGGGAACGCCCTGGCAAGGCTCCAGGAGGCCCCCCTGGAGGGGCGGGCGGTGATCCCGCTGTAAGATGGAGCCAGGGTATGAAGCGCCTCACCTTCCTCCTCCTGGCTCTTTTCCTTCCCCTCGCCCTCCTCCCCTCGGGGAGGACCCAGGAGAAAGACCTCCTCCTCCGGGTGCTCCTCAGGGAGGCGCCCCGGGGCGAGACCGTGGTCCTGAAGACCCCGGAAGGGGAGGTGCGGGCCCTTTTGGGCGGGGAGGGGGTGGTGGTGGAGGGCCGGGCCTACCCCTACCTGGACCTCCCGGTGCCCTACTTCACCCTGGGGGGCCGGGCCTACCGGGGTGGGGTGCGCCTCCTTCCCCAGGGGGGAAGGCTTCTGGTGGTGAACCTGGTCCTTCTGGAGGACTACCTCCTGGGGGTCCTGCCGGGGGAGATGCCCGAGGGGTTCCCCCTCGAGGCCCTGAAGGCCCAGGCGGTGGTGGCCCGCACCTTCGCTGTAAGCCGCCTGGACCCCAGGGCCCCCTACGACCTCTGCGCCGACGAAAGGTGCCAGGTCTACCTGGGGCTTTCCGCCGAGAAGCCCCGGTACCAGGAGGCCGTGGCCGCCACCCGGGGCCAGGTCCTGAGCTACGGGGGGCAGGCCATCACCGCCCTCTACCACGCCGACTCCGGGGGCATGACGGCGGGGAGCGAGGAGATCTTCCAGAAGGCCCTTCCCTACCTGCGCCCCCGGCCCGACCCCTACACCCGCAAAACCTCCTGGCGCTACCAGGTGAGCCCGGCCCAGGCGGAAAAGGCCCTCAGATCCCTTGGTCTCGCCCCCAGGAGCCAGGACCCGCCCCAGGTGCTGGAGAGGACCGCCTCGGGCCGGGTCTTCCGGGTGCGCCTCATGGGGGTGGAGGTGCGGGGTCCCGAGGCCCAGCGCCTCCTCCGCCTCGTGGGCCTGCCCTCGGCCTTGGCGGATTTCCAGGGCTTTGAGGCCGTGGGCCAGGGGGTGGGGCATGGGGTGGGCCTCTCCCAGTGGGGGGCCAAGGGGATGGCGGAGGCGGGCTTCGGCTACCGGGAAATCCTGGGCCACTACTTCCCGGAGGTGGCCCTATCCGACCTCCTCTTCTCCGGGGCCTTCGCCCCTCCTGTGGCCTGGCGCTGAGTACCCCACCGCGGCTTTCGCCGCGGTGGGGGCCCAAGAAAAGCCCTTCCAAAGCCCCGACTTAGGCACCCCATGTTGCGAAACCAAAGAGCGGGCACTTAGGATGCTGATCCCCACGCCCATTGGCCCCTTTTGGCTAGAGGTTTCCCCGCTTGGGGTGCGGCGCCTCGAGGCCGCCCTCTTCCCCCGGGGGAAGGAGGCCACGGGTCCCCTGGCCCAGGAGGTGGCGGGGGCCATAGAGGCCTACTTCCGGGGGGAAAGGCCGGACTTTCTGGGGATTCCCCTGGACTATTCCGGGCTCCATCCCTGGCGCGCCGCCGTTTACGAGGCCACCCGCCGCATCCCCTACGGCACCACCAGGAGCTACGGGGCCCTGGGCCGGGAGCTGGGCCTGCCCGCCAGGGCGGTGGGCATGGCCCTTCGCGCCTCGCCCTTCTTCCTCCTGGTCCCCGCCCACCGGGTGATCCACGCCGACGGGCGACTTGGGGGCTTCGCCGGGCAGGAGGGGCTCAAGCTCTGGCTCCTTCGCTTTGAGGGGGCCCTCTAGACCTCCACCCAGACGGCCACGGAGAAGGGGGGAAGCTCGGGGCCGCAAAGCCGCCCCCCCATGGGCGTGCAGACCGCCCCGGAGAGGAGGTCCACCGCCTGGGAGCCCCGGGGCAGGGCCCCGTGCAGGGGGAAGTCCTGGCGGAAGGGGAAGGGGGTGGCGTTCACCACCACCAGGTAGGGTCCCCGGGTGAAGGCCAGGTGGCCGTCCACGGCGTAGATGCGGGTGTAGGGGGCGGTGCGGAGCTCGGGGTGCTCCTTGCGGAGCCGGGCCAGGCGCTTCACGCTCTCCCGGATCCCCTTCTTCCAGCGCCCCTCCTCCCAGATCATCCCGCCCCGGTTTTCCGGGTCGTGCCCCCCCTCGAGGCCCACCTCCTCCCCGTAGTAGACCGTGGGGCTTCCCGGAAGGAGGAAGAGGAGGGAGAGGGCCAGCCTCGCCCGGTCGGCGTCCCCTCTGAGGAGGGTGAGGAGCCTGGGGGTGTCGTGGGAGGTGAGGAGGTTCATCTGGGCCCGGACCACCTCCGGGCGGTAGCGGCTGAAGAGGTTTTCCAGGCGGTGGCTGAAGGCCAGGGCCTGGAGGGGCTCTATCCGCCCCAGGCCCGTGCGCCCGGAAAGCTCCTGGTCCAGGGCCTCCCCGCCCACGAAGCCCAGGACGGCCCGGGCCAGGGGGTAGTTCATGGTGGCGTCAAACATGTCGCCCTGAAGCCAGAAGTCCGCCTCCTCCCAGATCTCCCCCACGATGTAGGCCTCCGGGTTAGCCCCCTTGACCCGGCGGCGGAAGGCCCGCCAGAACTCGGGGTCTTGGATCTCGTTGGGGACGTCCAGCCGCCAGCCGTCGGCCCCGAAGCGGATCCAGTGCTCGGCCACGCCGAGGAGGTACTCCCGCACCGCCGGCGTTTCCACCTTCAGCTTGGGGAGCTCGGGGTTGCCCCACCAGGCCTCGTAGTTGGGGTGGGGGCTGTAGGCGTTTAGGGGAAAGCCCTTCACGTAGTACCACTCCCGGTAGGGGCTTTCCGGGCCGTTTTCCAGAAGGTGCTGGAAGGCGAAGAAGCCCCGCCCGGTGTGGTTGAAGACCCCGTCCAGGATGACCCGGATGCCGTGGGCGTGGGCCACCTCCAGGAGGTGCCTTAGGGCGGCGTTACCCCCCAGCGCGGGGTCCACCTGGAGGTAGTCCGTGGTGTGGTAGCGGTGGTTGGCGGTGGAGGCGAAGACGGGGTTCAGGTAGAGGGCCTCCACGCCCAGGTCCACCAGGTAGGGGATCTTCTCCGCCACGCCGAAGAGGGTGCCCCCCTTGAAGCCCCGCAGGGTGGGCGGGGCCTCCCAGGGCTCAAAGGGCCCCGTGGGGGCGGGCTTGCCCGGCGGGCCTGCCCGGAAGAACCGGTCGGGAAAGACTTGATAGAAGAAGGCGCCCTCGTACCAGGCCACGGGGGCCAGTGTACCACAGGAAAAAGGTGCCTGGGTCACAAAAATCCTTGCCCCCATGGGGCCCCCTCTGGTATCCTTCCGGGGTGGAGGGTATGCGGGGGCGGCTTTTCGTGATGACCGGGGCCAGCGGGGTGGGGAAGGGCACGGTGCGGGCCAAGGTGCTGGAGCGCACCCGCCTCTTCTACTCCATCTCCATGACCACCCGTCCCCCCCGCCCGGGGGAGCGGCACGGGGTGGACTACTACTTCGTTGACCGTCCCACCTTTGAGGCCCTCCTCGGGGAGGAGGGGTTTCTGGAGCACGCCGAGTACGTAGGCCACCTCTACGGCACCCCAAAAGCCCCGGTGGAGCGGGCCCTGGAGCGGGGGGAGGACGTCCTCCTGGAGATTGAGGTCCAGGGGGCCTTGCAGGTGAAGGGCAAGATCCCTGAGGCGGTCCTCATCTTCCTCCTTCCCCCCTCCCTCTCCGAGCTCAAGAAGCGCCTGGTCTTCCGGGGCACCGACGGGCCCGAGAAGATCGCGAGGCGCCTGGAGCAGGCGGAGTGGGAGATAAGGAACGCCCACCTCTTTGACTACGTGGTGGTCAACGACGTGCTGGAGGAGGCGGTGGCCGACTTTCTGGCCATCATCACCGCCGAGCGCCGCCGCCGGGAGCACATGGGGGAGGCTTTGCGGAAGGCCTTGGAGCGGGACGAGGTTTTGGAAAGGGATCTGGACGAGATCTTGAGGAGGAACTATGGCGGAACCGGGCATTGACAAGCTCTTCGGCATGGTGGACTCCAAGTACCGGCTCACGGTGGTGGTGGCCAAACGCGCCCAGCAGCTTCTGCGCCACCGCTTTAAGAACACCGTTTTGGAGCCGGAGGAGAGGCCCAAGATGCGCACCCTCGAGGGCCTCTTTGACGACCCCAACGCCGTCACCTGGGCCATGAAGGAGCTTTTGACGGGGCGGCTCTTCTTCGGGGAGAACCTGGTGCCCGAGGACCGGCTTCAGAAGGAGATGGAAAGGCTCTACCCCACCGAAGAGGAGGCCTAGGTGGCCCGGGTCCTGGTGGCGGTGACCGGCGGGGTGGCCGCCATCAAGGCCCCCCACCTCCTCCGCCTCCTCCGGGCCCGCGGCCACGAGGTGCGGGTCCTGGCCACACCCAGGGCCCTGGAGTTCATCACCCCCCTTTCCCTGGCGGTGGCCGCCGGGGGGGAGGTGGCCACGGAGGAGGCCTGGTTCCGCCCCGACGGCCGGGCCCTCCACATAGACCTGGCCCGCTGGGCCGAGGTGGTCCTGGTGGCCCCGGCCACCGCCGAGGCCATGGCCAAGGCCGCCTTGGGCCTGGCCGACGACCTCCTTTCCGCCACCTTGCTGGCGGGGGCCAGGCGGGTGGCCTGGGCCCCGGCCATGAACGAGGCCATGTGGCTTGCCCCCCAGACCCAGGGCCACGCCGAGAGGCTCAAGGCCCTGGGCCACGCCGTCTTCGGCCCCGCTTACGGCCCCCTGGCGGCGGTGGGGGAAGGGGAGGGGTGGGGGCGGATGCTGGAGCCCGAGGAGCTTTTGGAGCGCCTCGAGGCCTTCCTCGCCCCCAAGGACCTCCTGGGCCTAAGGCTTCTGGTCTCCGCCGGGCCCACCCGGGAGTACCTGGACCCGGTCCGCTTCATCTCCAACCCCTCTTCGGGGAGGATGGGCTACGCCGTGGCCGAGGCCGCCCGGGACCGGGGGGCGGAGGTGGTCCTGGTCAGCGGCCCCACCTGCCTGAAGGCCCCCTGGGGCGTGGAGGTGGTCCGGGTGGAAAGCGCCCTGGAGATGCGCCAGGCCATCTTGGAGCGCTACCCCTGGGCGAAGGCGGTGGTCATGGCGGCCGCCGTGGCCGACTACCGCCCGGCGGAGGTCCTAAAGGACAAGGAGCCCAAGGCGGAGGCGGAGAAGACCATCCGCCTCGTTCCCAACCCCGACATCCTCAAGGAGCTCGGGGAGCGGAAGGAGGGAAGGGTCTTGGTGGGCTTCGCCATGGAGACCGCTTCTGGCCTGGAGCGGGCCCAGGAAAAGCTCCGCCGCAAGAACCTGGACCTCATCGCCCTAAACTGGGTGAACCGGGAAGGGGTGGGCTTCGGCTCCCCCGAGAACGAGGTGGTCCTCATCGCGCGGGATGGGCGGGTTCTGGAGCTACCCCGCATGGCAAAACGCCAGGTGGCCCACCGTATACTGGACCTGGTCAAGGAGTTCTGGAAACCTTGAGGTGCGTATGCGAAGCAAGGAGGAGCGGCACCGCGCCATCCAGGAGATCGTGCGCCGGGAGGAGATCGGCACCCAGAAGGAGCTGGTGGAGAGGCTCAGGCAGATGGGCTTTGACGTGACCCAGGCCACGGTGAGCCGGGACATCACCGAGCTGCGCCTGGCCCGGGTGGCCCTGGGCAAGGGGCGGCACAAGTACGTCCTGCCCTCCCTGGAGCTCCCCGAGGATGTCTACGAGGAGCTCAAGCGGCAGTTTGGCCTCTTCGTGAAGGACGTGGACCGGGGGGGGAACATCCTGGTGGTGAAGACCGCCGAGGGGCACGCCTCCGGCATCGCCCTCCTCATGGACCGCCTGCGGCGGGACGAGATCGTGGGCACCCTGGCGGGGGAGGACACCATTTTGGTGGTGGCCCGCACCGAGGAGGCGGCGAGGGCCCTGGAGGAGGAGTTCGGGGAGCTTCTTTTGGCGGGCAAGCGCCTTAGGTGACGTGGAGTTCTTCCTCAAGTCCTTCCTCACCCTCTTCGTGGTCATGGACCCGGTGGGGCTGGTGCCCGTGTTTTTGGCCCTGGCCGGGGACCGGCCCCCAAGGGAGCAGGCCCGCATCGCCAGAAAGGCGGTTCTGGTGGCAGGGGCGGTCCTCACCTTCTTTTTCTTCTTCGGGCGAGAGCTTCTGGCCTACTTGGGCATCAGCCTGGACGCCCTTAAGGTAGCGGGGGGGATCCTCCTTTTCCGCATCGCCACCGAGATGGTTTTCGCCCACCACGAGCGGGAGACGGAGGAGGAGGCCAAAGAGGCCCTGGAGCGGGCGGACATCTCCGTCTTTCCCCTGGCCATCCCCCTGATCGCCGGGCCCGGGGCCCTGGCTAGCCTCCTGGTCCTGGGGGCGGAGGCGGGGCGGGCCCCCGTGGGCGTGGGGGTGGTCCTCCTCACGGCCTTCTTGGTCCTGGCCCTGGCCTACCTCTTCCTGCGGGCGGCGGCCAGCGTGCGCCGGGCCTTGGGGCGGACCGGGGTCAACGTGGTGACCCGGGTCCTGGGTATCCTCCTGGCGGCCCTGGCGGTGCAGTACGTGGCGGGTGGCGTCAAGGGCCTCCTTTAGCCCGCTTGTTTTGGTACATGCGGCGGTCCGCCTCGGCCAGGGTCGCCTCCAGGCTCTTTGCCCCCACCTCTAGGCTCCCGGCGGCCACGCTGTAGGGCAGGCTTTCCCGGAGCCTGGCGATCAGGGCGGGGGCGTCCTCGCCCTTTAGGCCCGGGTGCAGGCTCACGAACTCGTCGCCGCCTAGGCGGAAGGCCAGGTCCCGCTTCCTGGAGAGGCCGAGAAGGGCCCGGGCCAGGTGTTTTAAGGCCTGGTCCCCGGCGGCGTGGCCTTCCCGGTCGTTGATGGCCTTGAGGCCGTTCAGGTCCCAGTAGATGAGGGTGAGGGGTTCCCCCAGGGTCCGGGCCTCCTCCAGGAGGTGGGGAAAGGCCTCCTCCAGGGCCCGGCGGTTCAGAAGCCCGGTGAGGGGGTCGGTGCGGGCGACCTCCTGCAGGGCCTGGCGCTCCTTTAGGGCCTTGAGGAGGAGGGCGGCCTCGAGGGCGAAGGCCTGGGCCAGCTCCAGGGAAAGGGGGCCGAAGGCCTCGGGGCTTGTGAAGCTGTCCAGGTTCATCACCGCCAGCACCTCCCCCTCCAGGGCGATGGGCAGGCCCAGGGTGGCCTGAATCTCCCGGAGGCGGCCGTGCTCAAAGAAGGCGGGCCACCCGGTAGAGCTGCCCCCGCCAGAAGAGGGTCTTTCCCTGGGGCAGGGGAAAGTCCTGGGCCAGGGGGTTTCGCACCACCCCTTCTTCCTGAAGGAGAAGCACGGGGTAGGGGGCTTCCAGGAGGTTCACGGCGCCTCCAGAAGAAGCCGGGCGTGGGAGAGGGCGGCCTCCGTGTACTGGCCGGAGAGGAGGCGGGCCAGCTCCCGCACCCGCTCCTCCCCTTCCAGGACCTCTAGGCGCACCTCCTCCCCCTCCTTGACCACCCGCAGGTGGCGGTGGGCCTTGGCGGCGATCTGGGGCAGGTGGGTGACCACCAGGACCTGCCGGGTCTGGGCCAGGCGGGCTAGGCGCTCGGCCACCTTCCAGGCGGTCTCCCCCCCTAGCCCCGTGTCCACCTCGTCAAAGACCACGGTGGGGGCCTCGGCCCCGGTCAGGAGGGCTAAAGCCAGGGCCAGCCGGGAAAGCTCCCCGCCGCTCATGGCGCTCAGAGGCGCGGGGGGGAGGTGGGGGTTGGCGGAGAAGCGGAAGGCCACTTCCTCTAGGCCCGAGGGTCCAGGCTCCGGCAAAGGCTTCAGGTCCACCAGGAAGCGGGGCCTGGGGAAGCCGAGCTCCTTTAGCTCCTCCTCCATGCCCGCCATAAGCCTCCTCGCCGCCTCCTCCCGGGCCCGGCTCAGGGCTTCCCCGGCCTGGAGGAGGGCTTCTTGGGCCACCTGGAGCTCCCGCTCCACCTCCGCAAGCCGGGCCTCCCCCCCTTCCAGCCGGGCAAGCTCCTCCTCCGCCCTTTTCCCGTAGGCCAGGACCTCCTCCAGGGTGGGGCCGTACTTGCGCTTCAGGCGCTCCAGGAGGTCAAGGCGCTCCTCCAGGTGGGCCAGGCGCCCGGGGTCGTCCTCCAGGCCCTCCAGGTAGGCCGAAAGCTCGGCCGCCACTGCCCGCGCCCCCTCCAAAGCCGCCTCCAGGTCCTGGGCCAGGGCCTCGAGGGCCCGGTCGTAGCGGGCCCCGGACCTGAGCTCGCGGAAGGCGGCTTCCAGAGCCTCCAAAGCCCCTTCCTCCATGAGGGCCTGGGCCCTGGCCGCCCGCTCTTTGAGGGCCTCCAGGTGACGAAGCCTCCGGGCCTCCTCCAGAAGGGCCTCGTCCTCGCCGGGCTGGACCCTGGCCCCCTGGATCTCCGCAAGCTGGAAGCGGAGGAGGTCTTCCCGGGCCCGCCTCTCCCGCAAAGCGGCCTCCAGGGCCTCCTTTTCCGCGAGGAGGGCCTGGTGGTGGGCGTAGGCCTCGGCGTAGCGGGCGAGGAGGGCGGGGTCCAGGAGGGCATCCAGAACCTCCCGCTGCCTCCTGGGGGAGAGGAGGGCCAAGGCGGTGTGCTGGGCATGGAGGGAGAGGCGCTTTTGGGCCTCCTCCTCCAGCTCCTTTAGGCTCACCACCTCCCCGTCAATCCGGGGGGTGGAGCGGCCCCCCACCCTCCGGGAGAGGACCTTGGGCTCGGGCCCCTGGAAGAAGGCCGTGACCAGGAGGCTGTCCCCGAAAGGCCCCACCATGCCCTCGGGTCTCGCCCCCAGGAGGAGGGCCAGGGCGTCCACCAGGAGGCTTTTCCCCGCCCCCGTCTCCCCGGTGAGGACGTTGAGGCCCGGGGCGAGCTCCAAGACCGCCTCGCGGATCACGGCCAGGTTCTGGACCTCGAGGCGCTGAAGCATCCCCCTCATTGTAGGGCCTTCCCGCCTCCCTTAGGATGTGCGGATTTTCCGCTATACTGAAAGTATGACCATTCCCCTCTCCCTCTCCCGCCGGGGTCAGATCACCCTGCCCAAGGAGGTCCGGGAGAAGCTGGGCCTGAGGCCAGGGGACGTTCTCCTCCTGAAGGTGGAGGAGGGGAGGCTTGTGCTGGAGCCCGCTCTTCTCCTTTCCTACGAGGTCTACAGCGAGGAAAGGTTGGAGGAGTTCCGCAAGGCTGCCGAGGCCACCCCGGAGGAGGTTGCGGCCTTCCTCGAGGCGTGGGGCCTGGGGTGAGGGTGTTTCTTGAGGCCAACGTCCTCTTTTCCATGGCCCTTGGGGGGCCGGTTTTCAACGCCATTCTGGAGGTGGCCAAAAGGGGCCGCCTCCACCTGCTGACCAGCGCCTTCTGCTACTTGGAGGCCTGGCGCAACATAGAGCTGAAAGCTCCCGAGAAGCGCCAGGCCCTAGAGGGCATCCTGGAGTGGGTGAGGCTGGTCCCCAAGGCCAGGCCCGAGGCCTGGATGGCGGACCTGTTGCCGGAAAAGGACGTGCCCGTTCTGGCGGCGGCGGCCCAGGCCACCCACCTCCTTACCGGGGACCTGCGCCACTTCGCACCCCTCATGGCCCGGGAGGACCTGCCTCTAAGGGTCCTTACCCCCGGGGACTTTGTCCGCAGGGTGAGGCCCTAGGGCATGGGGTGGGCTAGGGCCAGCCGGCGCACCTCCTCCCTCAGGGCCTCGGAGGGGCCTTGGGTCAGGGCCCGGTCAATGAGGTCGGCGACGAGGGGCATCTCCTCGGGGGTGAAGCCCCGGGTGGTGATGGCCGGGGTGCCGATGCGGATGCCCGAGGTGACCCTGGGGGGCTTGGGGTCAAAGGGGATGGCGTTCTTGTTGACGGTGATGCCCACCTGATCCAGCCTCTCCTCGGCCTCCTTGCCGGTGAGGCCCTTGGGGCGCAGGTCCACCAGCATGAGGTGGTTGTCGGTCCCACCGGTGACGATGCGGTAGCCCCGCTCGGCCAGCTCCGCCGCCAGGCGCTTGGCGTTTTCCACCACCAGGCGGCTGTACTCCTGGAACTCTGGCTGCAACGCCTCAAAGAAGGCCACCGCCTTCCCGGCGATGACGTGCTCTAGGGGGCCGCCCTGGATGCCGGGGAAGATGAGCTTGTCTATCTTCTTGCCCAGATCCGGGTCCTGGCTCAGGATGAGGCCGCCCCTGGGCCCCCTCAGGGTCTTGTGGGTGGTGCTGGTTACCACGTGGGCGTGGGGCACGGGGTTCGGGTGGAGGCCCGCCGCCACGAGCCCGGCGAAGTGGGCCATGTCCACCACCAAAAAGGCCCCCACCTCGTCGGCGATCTGGCGGAAGGCCTGGAAGTCCCAGACCCTGGGGTAGGCGCTGGCCCCCGCCACGATCACCTTGGGCCGGTGCTCGAGGGCCAGGCGCCGCACCTCCTCCAGGTCAATCCGCTCCGTCTCCGGGCTCACGCCGTAGGAGACCACCTTGTAAAGCTTCCCGGAAAAGTTCACCCTGGAGCCGTGGGTCAGGTGGCCGCCCGCCGCCAGGTCCATGCCCATCAGGGTCTCCCCGGGCTCCATGAGGGCCATGTAGACGGCCATGTTGGCCTGGGAGCCGGAGTGGGGCTGGACGTTGGCCCACGCCGCCCCAAAGAGGGCCTTGGCCCGCTCTATGGCTAGGCTTTCCACCCGGTCCACGATCTCGCACCCGCCGTAGTACCGGGCCCCCGGGTAACCCTCGGCGTACTTGTTGGTGAGGACGCTCCCCACCGCCTCCCGCACCTGCTGGGAGACGAAGTTCTCGCTGGCGATGAGCTCCAGGCCTTCCCGCTGCCTTTTCTCCTCCAGGGCGATGAGCTGGAAGATGGCCTCGTCCCTCAGGCTGGTCCTGACCATAGGCCGATTATAGGGCCTTGGGGGAAGAGGGCTGGTAAGCTTAGGGCATGAGGGGTAGCGTTTGGACCATTCTCAAGTGGGGCCTGCTTGTCACCGTGGTGGTCCTGGTTCTGAGCGTTGTCCTCATCAACTTCACCTCTAGCCATCAGCTTCCCGAGTTGGTCCGGGTCCAGGTGGAGCGGTACGCCGTGTGCAGCTACTGGTTCTTCGGCTGGCACCTGGCCTCCACCGGGGCCTTCGCCTTCGCCTTTTTGCTGGTGGGTTTCCTTCTCGGCCTGGCCGCAAGTCTCCTGCTGAGGCGGTATGCTCGAGGCTGAGGCCAGGCGGAGGAAGGAGGCGGTGCGGGCCGTGCTGGCCCGGGGGCTCGAGCTTCTGGCCCGCATCCCGGTGGACACGGGCCCCCTGCGCCAGGCCCTTTTGGACCTGGAGGGCCCCTTCCTCCTGGTGGTGGTGGGGGAGTTCAACTCGGGTAAATCCACCCTGGTGAACGCCCTTTTGGGAGAGGACCTCCTCCCCGAGGGGCCCACCCCCACCACGGAGCGCATCCAGCTTCTGGCCTACGGGGAAGGGGGGGAGGAGAGGGGGGAGGGCTTCCTCCGCCTCTGGCGGCCGCACCCTCTTCTCCGGGAGCTCCACCTGGTGGACACCCCCGGCACCAACGCCCTCTTGGAAAGCCACCAGGTGCTCACGGAGGGCTTCCTGCCCCGGGCCGACCTGGTGCTCTTCGTCACCAGCGCTGACCGCCCCCTCACCCGTTCGGAGGCGGAGGTCTTGCACCTCATCCGGGCCTGGGGGAAGAAGGTGCTCCTGGTGGTGAACAAGGTGGACCTCCTCGCCCCCAAGGACCAGGAGACGGTGGCGCGTTACGTGGCCCAGGGGGCCCGGGAGGTCCTGGGGGCGGAGGTGCCCCTGTTCCTCGTCTCCGCCCGCCGGGCCAAGGAGGGCGGGGACCCGGGCCTGGAGGCCCTGAGGGCCCACATAGCCAAGACCCTGGCGGGGAGGGCCCTGCCCCTTAAGCTCGGGGGAGCCCTAGGGGTGCTGTCCCGCCTCCTCCAAGAGGGCAAGGGGGCCTTAGGGGCCGAGCGGGAGGAGCTGGTGAAGGGCCTCGCCACCTGCGAGGCCCTCGAGGACCTCCTCCAGCGGCACGCCGCCCGGGTGCGGCGCGACTTCGCCGGACAGGTGGCCCTGGTGGCCCAGGTGTTCCGGGAGGTGGAGGGGCGGGGCCACCGCTTTCTGGAGGAGACCGTGCGCCTGGCCCGCCTGCCGGACCTGCTGAACGCCCGGGCCTTTCGGGAAGCCTTCCAGAGGGAGGTGGTTCAGGACGCCGGGGTGAGGCTGGAGCGGGCGGTGGCGGAGGCCCTGCGGTGGCTGGCCCGCAGGGAGGAGGAGCTCCTTCTGGACGCCCTGGCCTACCTGAAGGAGGCCCGCCCGCTCCCCCGGGGGGAGGAGCCCCTCTTTGCCTCCCTCGAGGAGGCGCTCGGGCGGTTCAACCCCGAAGAGGAGGCCACGAGGCTTTCCGGCCTGGCCCAGGAGGCCGTGGTGCGCACCCTGGCCGGGGGAGCGGGGGGGCTCGGCCTGGGAGCGGCCCTGGCCCTGGTCCTCAAAGGGCTCCTGGCGGACCTGACGGGGCTTCTGGCGGGCTTCTTCGTGGCCTTCCTGGCCCTCTCCATCCTTCCCCGGCGGAAGGAAAGGGCCAAGAAGCTCCTTTCCCAGAGGCTGGAGGAGGCCTTCCTTGCGGTGCGGAGGGCCCTCGAGGAGGCCCTGGAGGCGGGCCTTGCCCGGGGGGCGGAGCGCTTCCGGGCCCTCTACCGGGACCGGTGCGAGGCCCTGGCCCAGCGCCTGCGGGCCCTGGAGGACCACCTCGAGGCCCTGGACCGCCTCGAGGCGGAGGCCTCCGGCCTCTAGCCCAGCTCTAGGGCGAGCTTTTCCCCCTCCTGGGGCACCCCGGCGGGGTAGCGGCCGTTGAAGCAGGCCAGGCACACCGGCCCCCCGATGGCCCGCCTGACCCCCTCCTCGGAGAGGAAGGCCAGGGAGTCGGCCCCGATGTAGGCCCGGATCTCCTCGAGGCCCTTCTCGGCGGCGATGAGCTCCTTTCTGGCGGCGGTGTCTATGCCGTAGTAGCAGGGGAAGCGGATGGGGGGGCTAGAAACGCGGAAGTGGACCTCCCTGGCCCCCGCCTCCTTCAACATGCCCACGATGCGCCTGCTGGTGGTGCCCCGGACGATGGAGTCGTCTATGAGGACCACCCGCTTGCCCCTCACCGCCGAGGTGGGGGAGAGCTTGAGGCGGGTCTTCAGGTCCCTGAGCTCCTGGGTGGGCTGGATGAAGGTGCGCCCGGCGTAGGGGTTCTTGTAAAGGCCGTACTCCAGGGGGAGGCCGCTGGCCCGGGCGTAGCCCACGGCGGCTCCTATGCCGGAGTCGGGCACGGGGACCACGATGTCCGCCTCCGCCGGGGCCTCCCGGAAGAGCTCCTCTCCCATCCGCACCCGGGCCTGGTAGGCCTCCTGGCCCTCTAGGAGGCTGTCGGGCCGGGCGAAGTAGATCCACTCAAAGGCGCAAGGGGTAGGGCTTGGGGGGAGGACCTGGAGGCTCTTGAGCTCCCCCGCCTCTACCCAGACCACCTCCCCGGGCCGGACGTCCCGCAGGTAGCGGGCCCCTAGGATCTGCAGGGCCGGGGGCTCAGAGGCGAAGGCGTAGCCCCAGGGAGCCTGGCCGATGACCAGGGGGCGCACCCCGTGGGGGTCCCGCAGGGCCAGGAGGGTCCTGCGGTCCATGAGGAGGATGGAGTACCCCCCTTCCAGGGCCTTCATGGCCTCGGCGGCGGCCTCCTCTAGGGGCAGGTGGCCCAGGCGGGCCAGGAGGAGGAGCATGACCTCGGTGTCCGAGGTGCTTTGGAAGGTGGCCCCCTCCAGGAGGAGGCGGTCCCTGATGGGCTTGGCGTTGACGAAGTTGCCGTTGTGGGCGATGGCCAGGACCCCGTGGACGGTTCTGGCGGTGAGGGGCTGGGCGTTCATGCGCAGGTTGGAGCCCGTGGTGGAGTAGCGGGTGTGGGCGATGCCCAGGCGGGCTTCGGGGAGGCGGAGGCGGGCCAGGCGCTCCTCGGTGAAGACCTGGTTCACCAGGCCCAGGTCCTTCTCCACCAGAAACGTCTTCCCGTCGCTGACGGCGATGCCGGCGGCCTCCTGCCCTCGGTGCTGGAGGGCCAAAAGGCCCAGGTGGAGCATCCCGGCCACGTCCAGAGGGGTTTCGGCCCAGAGGCCTAGGACGCCGCACTCCTCCTTGGGCTTATCCATCCAAGACCTCCCGCAAAGGGGCCTTCCAGGCGGCGAGAAGCGCCTCCACCTCCCACTCTAGCACCCCTTCAGGGGTGAGGACCGTGAGGGTCTTCCCGCCCGTCTCCCCCAGGATGCGGTAGGGGAGGCCCATGGCCTCCAGGAGGAGGGTGGCCTCCCCCAGGGCCTCCTTGGGGACGGTGAAGAGGATGCGGCTTGGGGCCTCGCCGAAGAGGGCCTCCAGGCCCCGTTCCCGCACCTCCACCGTGGCCCCCACCCCGTGGGGGAAGGTCATCTCCACCAGGGCCACGAGAAGCCCCCCTTCGGCCACGTCGTGGGCCGTCTTCACCAGGCCCCGGCCGATCAGGGTCCGGATGGCCTCCTGGGCCCTCCTTTCCCGCTCCCAGTCTATGGGCGGGGGGCTTCCGGCCTCGAGGCCCAGGAGGACGTAGAGGGCCTCGCTGGCCCCGAAGGTCCCCTTCTCCTCCCCGATGAGGAGGATGGCCTCCCCAGGCCGCCTGAAGCCCATCTCCGCCCGCTTTTCCACGTCCAAGACCCCCACCACCCCCACCATGGCCGTGGGGGGGATACGCCGGCCCCTGGACTCGTTGTACAGGGAAACGTTGCCGGAGACCACGGGGATGCCCAGGGCGAGGCTCGCCTCCTTCAGGCCCATGACGGTCTCCTGGAGCTCGTAATAGCCCTCGGGGGTCTCCGGGCTTCCCAGGTTGAGGCCATCGGTGTAGGCCAGGGGCCTGGCCCCCACCACGCTCACGTTCCTGGCCGCCTCCGCCAGGGCGTGCATGGCCCCGAGGCGGGGGGCGAGGCGGCTATAGCGGGGGTTGTGGTCCACCTTGGCGGCGACGCCGATCCGGGTCCCCTTGACCCAAAGGATGGCGGCGTCCCCCCGGCCCGGCACCAGGGCGGTGCGGGTTCCCACCTGGTGGTCGTAGCGCTCGTAAACCGCTTCCCGGCTTGCCAGGTTGGGGGAGGCGAGGAGCCTCGGGAGGGCCTCCTTAGGGTCCACCTCCAGGGGAGGGAGGGGGGTTTCCCGAAGGGCCTTTATTTTCGGGTCCTCCTGGGCCAGGCGCACGTAGGTGGGGGCCTCGGCCAGGGCCTCGGTGGGCACCTCGGCCACCACCTGGCCCCTATAGAGGACCCGGAAGACCCGTTCCGGGATGGTCCTGGCCACGGGGACGCAGTCCAGGCCCCACTTCCTGAAGACCGCTTCCAGATCGGCCTCTTTGCCTTCCCTTGGCACCAGGACCATGCGCTCTTGGCTTTCGGAAAGGAGGAGCTCCTCGGGGGTCATGCCCGCCTCCCGGGTGGGGACCCGGTCCAGGTCCACCTCCACCCCCAGGCCGGACTTGTGGGCCAGCTCGGCCAGGCTACTGGTGAGCCCCGCCGCCCCCATGTCCTGGACGCCCTCCACCAGGTCCAGTTCTATGGCCTCGAGGGTGGCCTCCAGGAGGAGCTTGCCCAAAAAGGGGTCCCCCACCTGGACCGCCGGGCGGTCCTCCTCCTTCTCCTCCTTGAGCTCCCGGCTGGCGAAGGCCGCCCCGCCGATCCCGTCCCGGCCCGTCTTGGCCCCGGCGTAGTAGATGGGCCGGCCCAGGGAGGCCCGGCTTCGCTTGAGCTTCTCCTCCCGCAAAAGGCCCAGGCACATGGCGTTCACCAGGGGGTTTTCCCCGTAGCCCTCGTGGAAGTAGAGGTCTCCCCCCACCGTGGGCACGCCGATGGCGTTGCCGTAAAAGGCGATGCCCGAGACCACGCCCTTTAGCAGGTAGCGGCTCCTGGGGTGGCTTGGGGGGCCAAAGCGCAGGGAGTCCAAAAGGGCGATGGGCCTCGCCCCCATGCTCATGATGTCGCGGATGATGCCCCCCACCCCGGTGGCCGCCCCCTGGAAGGGCTCCACCGCCGAGGGGTGGTTGTGGCTCTCTATCTTGAAGGCCACCGCCCACCCCTCCCCGATCCGCACCACGCCGGCGTTCTCCCCCGGGCCCTGCAAGACCGCCTCCCCCTCCTTGGGAAGCTCCTTGAGGAGGGGGCGGGAGTTCTTGTAGGCGCAGTGCTCGCTCCACATGACCTTGAAGAGGAGGAGCTCCACCCGGTTGGGCGCCCGCCCCAGGCGCTTCAGGATCTCCCGGTACTCCCCCTCGGGGATGCCGATCTCCTTGGCTAAGGCTTCCATCACGTAAGGAGAGGGAGGAGCTCCCGGTGGTCCTTCACCTTGGCCGTGGGCTTCACCTCCCCGTTCACCTCCCTCAGGCCCACGTACTGCACGGCCCAGGGGTAGCCCGCGCCGAAGGCCCCCTTGATGTCGGTCTGGGGCAGGTCCCCCACGTGCAAGGCCTCCTCCGGGGCCACCCCCAGGGCCGAAAGGGCGGTGAGGAAGGCCTCGGGTTTGGGCTTCACGAAGCCCGTCTCGTCGGAGAAGCTGTAGGCCTGGAAGACGTCTAGGCCCCGGCGCTTAAGGTGCTCCCGGATGAGGCGGCCCGGGGTCATGCCCGTGTCCGACACCAGGGCCAGGGGGTACTTCTTGGCCAGGTCCTTCAGGACCGCTACCCCGGGCAGGGCCTCGAGGTCCGCAAGAAGCGAGGTCTCCTCCAGGCGCCTGGCGGTGAGGGCGATGAGGCCGGGGTCGTGGGGGGCCCCGAGGAGGGCGAAGATGCGGGCCACCCGGTCGTACACGCTCATGTGCTCCCCCGCCTTCCAGGCCTCCTCAAAGGCCAGGGCCGCCTGGCGGTAGGCCTCCCGCACCTGGCTCTCTTCGGCGGGGTGGCCCGCCTCGGAGAGGGCGTCCAGGAGGATCTCGTACCGGGCGGGCATGACCTTTTCCATAAACGCCTGCCCCTCGGTGAAGAGGGTGCCCCAGAAGTCAAAGGTGATGGCTTTGGGTTTCATCTCGCGGCCTCCTTGACCAGCCCCAGAAAGAAGGGAAGCCCGTCGGTGTTGCCCAGGACCTCGTCCACGGCCCGCTCGGGGTGGGGCATCATGCCCAGGACGTTGCCCTTCTCGTTGACGATCCCGGCGATGTCGTGGAGGCTCCCGTTGGGGTTGTAGTCCTCTTCCCCCTTGAGGGGGGCGTAGCGGAAGACCACCAGGCCCTCGCCTTCAAGCCTGGCCAGGGTCTCCTCGTCGGCGTAGTAGCGCCCCTCGGCGTGGGCGATGGGAAGCCTCAGGACCTGGCCTTTCCCGTAAAGCCGGGTGAAGGGGAGGTCGGCGCGCTCCACCCGCACCCCCACCTCCTTGCAGGTGAAGTGGAGGTTGAGGTTGGCGAGGAGGGCTCCGGGAAGGAGCCCGGCTTCGGTGAGGATCTGGAAGCCGTTGCAGACCCCCACCACGTACCGGCCCTCCTGGGCGAAGCGGCGCACCGCCTCCATCACCGGGCTTTTGGCGGCCAGGGCCCCCGCTCTCAGGTAGTCCCCGTAGCTGAACCCCCCGGGGAGGAAGACCCCGTCAAAGCCCTTTAGCTCCCGTTCGGTGTGCCAGACGAACCGGGCCTCTATCCCCACCTTTTCCAGGGCGAAGCGGGCGTCCTCGTCGCAGTTGGAGCCGGGGAAGCGGACGACGGCCCACCTCATGGCAGTTCCTTCAGGGCCTCGAGGGTCCAGGTCTCCATGACCGGGTTGGCCAGGGTCTGGCCCAGGACCTTGGCCTTTTCCTCGGCCTTCAGCAGGTTCTCCTCCTGGAAGACCACCTCCAGCACCTTCCCCACCCGGACGCGTTCCACCGGGTGGCCCAGGTCCCGCAAGACCCCTTCCACCGCCCGGCCCTGAGGGTCCAGGATGCCTTCCTTTAGCTCAATGAGCAGCGTGGCCTGGTACCTTGGCACGGTCACTCCCCCAAAACCCGCTTCAGGACCTCCTGGTAGGCCTCCTCCACGCCCCCAAGGTCCCTGCGGAAGCGGTCCTTGTCCAGAGGCTCCCCGTTCTTGCGCAGCCGCATGGTGTCGGGGCTGATCTCGTCGGCCAGAAGGATCTCGCCCCCGTGGCGCCCGAACTCCAGCTTGAAGTCCCAGAGGTCCAGTCCCCTCTCGGCGAAGAAGGCCCTGAGGAGCTCCCCCACCTTAAGGGTGGTGGCCTGGATCTCGGAAAGCTCCCTCTCCTCGGCGAGCCCCAGGGCCAGGATGGCGTTTTCGCAGATGAGGGGGTCCCCCAGGGCGTCGCTTTTCAGGGAGAACTCCACCAAAGGGGCCCTGAGGGGGGTGCCCTCCTCCACCCCGTAGCGCTTGGCGAAGCTCCCCGCCGCCCGATAGCGGAGGATCACCTCCAAGGGGACGATCTCCACCCGCTTCACCAGCATCTCCCGGTCGGAGAGCTCCCGGATGAAGTGGGTCTTGATGCCGTGGGCCTGGAGGTAGCGGAAGAGGGCTGAGGAGACCTTGTTGTTCACCACCCCCTTGCCGGGGATCAGGCCCCGCTTTTGCGCGTTGAAGGCGGTGGCCTCGTCCTTGAAGTAGACCCTTAGGTTTTCCCCCTCGGGGTAGAGGATCTTGGCTTTGCCCTCGTAGAGCTTTTCCATGCGTCTCCTGGGTGGGCGCTTGGCCCCTTCTTCCCATTGTAAGCCCCTCCGTGCCACAATGGGGACAGGCATGGCCCTGGTCTTAGACCTGGCCCACCCTGTCAGTGAGGCGGAACTCCGTCGCCTCTCCGAGCTCAATCCCGGGTACCAGCTGGAGCGTTCGCCGGAAGGGAGGCTTTGGGTGAGCCCCACAGGAGGAGAAAGCGGCCGGAGGAGCCTACAGCTGGCCTATCAGCTGGCCCGCTGGAACGAGGAGAAGGGCCTGGGCGTGGTCTTTGATTCCTCCACAGGCTTCCTTTTGCCGGATGGCTCCATCCTTTCCCCTGACGCCGCCTTCGTGGAGCGGGCCGTGTGGGAGGCCCTTTCCGAGGCCGAAAGGGAGGGTTTCCCCCCCATCGCTCCCGAGGCGGTGTTTGAGATCCGCTCAGCTTCCCAGGCTCTGGAGGAGCTCAGGTCCAAGATGGCCCTTTACCTGAAGAACGGGGTACGGCTTGGGGTTTTGGTGGACCCCTACGCCCGGGCGGTGGAGGTCTACCGCCCCCAAGAGGAGCCCCTTCGTTTACAGGGGGTGGAGGCCGTTTCCCTGGAGCCGGAGCTTCCCGGCTTCGCCCTCTGGCTTCCCCCCCTCTGGTAAGGCCTAAAGCCCGAAGCGGGCGTAGATGGCGTCCACGTGCCTCAGGAAGGGCGCGGGGTCAAAGAGGGCCTTAAGGGCCTCGCCCTTCAGGGGGTTTTCCGGGTCCTCCTCCAGAAGCTCGGCGAAGGGCCGCTTCTCCTCCCAGCTCTTTAGGGCGTTGCGCTGGACGATGGCGTAGGCCCGGTCCCGGGGGAGGCCGTGGGCGATGAGGGCGTTCAGGACCTGCTGGGAGTAGATGAGGCCCCGGGTCAGGTTCAGGTTCTTCTCCAGGTTGGCCTCGAGGACCACCAGGCCCCTCAGGATCCCCTTGAGCCGCCTCAGGGCGTAGTGGGCCAGGGTGGTGGCGTCGGGGAGGATGACCCGCTCCACGGAGGAGTGGGAGATGTCCCGCTCGTGCCAGAGGGCGATGTCCTCCAGGGCGGGGTGCAGGTAGCCCCTTAAAAGCCTCGCCACCCCGGTGAGGTTCTCCAGGCCCACGGGGTTTTTCTTGTGGGGCATGGAGGAGCTCCCGGTCTGGCCCTCGGCAAAGGGCTCCTCCACCTCCAGGACCTCCGTGCGCTGGAGGTGCCTTAGCTCCACCGCCACCCGTTCCAGGTTCCCCCCCAGGATGGCTAGGGCCGCCAGGACCTCGGCGTGCCGGTCCCGGGGCACCACCTGGGTGGAGATGGGCTCGGGGCGGAGGCCGAGCCTCCCCGCCACGTGGGCCTCCACCTCCGGGGGCACGTGGGCGTAGTTGCCCACAGACCCCGAGATCATGGCCACGCCGATGGTCTCCCTGGCCTCCTTAAGCCGCCTTTGGTCCCGCTGGAAGGCGGCGTAAAAGCTTAAGAAGCGGAGGCCGAAGGCCGTGGGCTCGGCGTGGACCCCGTGGGTGCGGGCGATGGCGGGGGTGCGCCGGTAGCGGAGGGCGAGGGCCTTTAAGGCCTCCTCCACCTCCTCAAGCTCCGCCAGGACCAGGTCCAGGGCCCGGGAGAGGAGGGCGTTTTGCGCCGTGTCCACCACGTCGGAGCTGGTGAGGCCCAGGTGGAGGTAGCGGCCCACCTCCTCGTCCTCGGTCCAGGCCACCAGGGCCCGGGTGAAGGCCACGATGTCGTGGCGGGTGGAGGTCTCCAGCTCGGCCACCATGCGGGCGAAGGCCTCGGTGAGGGGCTTTTCCTGGAGCTTTTTTAAAAGCCTCTGGGAAAGCCCCCGGGGCACCTGGCCCAGGGCTTCCCAGGCCTCGAGGGCGTAGGCCTCCACCAGGGCCCAGGTCTGGTAGCGGCTTTCCTCGGACCAGAGGGCGGCCATCTCCGGCGTCTGGTAGCGGGCGATCATGGCCTTAGGGTACCAGGTAATGAAGGGAGGCTTCCCGAAGAAAGGGTCCAGGGTTGAGGTTACCGGGTATTTTCGCCCCTCTGGGGGTAAGATTGTGAGGATCCTGGGCGAGATCCGGCGTTTCCTAGCCCGATACAGGCCGGAGCTTCGGCGTGCGGGGGCTGGCTATCTTCGGTTCCTACGCTCAGGGAGTGTTGAAAGCCACTTCATCCCCCGGAAAAAGGTCTGGGAAGGGGGGTGAGAGGTGAAAACTCTTGTCTTAACTTACCCCCTCTCTAAGTTCCTTCAGAACACTTTCCAGGAGCTTTACCCGCAACGGGACCACAAAGGGCTGGTACGGCTCAAAGTACACGTAGGAGTAGCCGATGATGGGCTCGGACAGAAGGAAGTCGGCCACGAAGGCAAAGGAGGCTTTGGCCTTCTTAAGGGCTTTGACGTCCTCTTCGCTGGAAAGGTGCTTAACCAGAAAATTCTCCGTCTGAGACAGGATCTCCATAGGGATGCTCGCAGGGGACTGCGTGGAGTAGAGCATGCCGATCCCGTACTTCCTCCCTTCCTTGGCCACGCGGTAAAAGATGCTCTCCTCTTCCCCAAGGACGTTGTGGGCCTCCTCTAAGACCACCACGAAGTTAGCCTGGCGCTCGCCATAGAGCTCTATGGCCCTCTCAAAGAGAGAGGTCATGAGGCGTTGAACGAAGAAGGTGGCTCCATCCCCTAGGGAGGGGAGGTCGAGGACCACGACCTTTCCCTCCTCTTCGAGAAGGTCCCTTACTACGGTTTCGATGAAATTCTCCTCTCTTCCCGGAGCGTGGAAGGCCCTGAGGAAGGAGAAAGCCTTGGCCCTGATGTAGAGTTCCCTGGCCCCTCCATCGTCGCTCTCTTCTTCGTTTTCGCTTGAGCTTCCCATTCCTTTCTTTGCTCTTCCCCCTCCCTGGCTACCCGAATCCAGACGCTCCTGAAGGTTCCTCCACGCCTCGTTATCCGCAAGTTCGTACTCCGCATTACTGTACCTGACCCTAAACCCGTTCCTGGGAAGAAGCCCTGCTTTGCGAAAGGCCCCGTAAACGTAGGCCATGCGGTTAGGTATTCTCTTCCAGTCTTCGATGTTATAGTAGGCTTTTTCCAAGTACTGGGGAGGCGTGGTCCCCTCGAGTTGTCGTCTGTGATAAGCGAGGCTTATGGCCAAGTCGGGGAACTGGTAGAAATCTACCTTGAGGGGACGAATCTCCACGTGCTCCCTCCACTCGCTCCCTAGGTGGTCGCTCAGACGCTTCTCCCAAGCTTCCTCTTTTTTGGTATAGAAGCGGATTCGGCCCTTGATCCCAAGGGCCTTGAAGGCCTGGGCGAGACCCTGGGAGGTGGTGCTCTCCGTCTGCAGGAGGTACTCGGCGTTTTGGTCTAGGATCAGCATCCCCACCTCGGGAAAGGCGTGGGCCAGAAGGGTGAGGATCACCTTGTTTTCGTTGCTTTTCCCGAAGCCCGTCTTTCCAAAATTGGCAGTCCTCTTACCCACGAAGAGCCGGGGGTCCACCTCCTTCACCGCCTCCGGGTGCTCCCCCTTTTCTTCAAGGCCGTAGGCCAGATGGCCGAAGGCGTACCTCCTTTTCTCTTCCCGCTCCCCTTTCCCTTGAGCCTTCACTTCGGCGGCGAGGAGCCTACCTAGCTCCCTTTCGTCCATACGGTAAACCCGGGCTCCCACCACAGGCGGGAGGAGGCGGGTGGAGGGGGCGAAAACCCCTTCCTCTAGAACCCTCCCCAAGATGGCGATCCGGTGGTGGTAAAAGTTGATCGCCTTTCGAGCCCAAGGGTCCTCCCTTTCGAGGTCTACCTGGTTCACGTGGGCCAGGGCCAGCTCGTAGGTGGGATCGGCCGTGGCCACAGGTTCATAGTACCCATCCAGAACCATTCCCACGTAGTCTTTCTCGTCGAAGGAAACCTGGACGAATTCCCCCAGGAGGAGGCGTTCGCCCCGGTCCAGCTCCTCGGGGGTTAGGACCAAGACCACCTCCGTCCAGGGACCATTCCGCCTGGAAGCCGCCACCACGCCGATGGGCTTCCTATCCACGGCCCACCTCCCTCTCCGCAAGCCTCAGCCACTCAGCGATCTTCCTGGCAAACTCTTCGCCAAAGCTCTTCCTGAGACGGGAAAGCACTTCGTCCTCCATCCTGGTGGCCAGGAGCTTGGCTACAGAGGCCTTCCCGTGGGCCTCAACAATAGGGCCTAGGCTCCCCTTATAGAGGACGCTCCGGTGGGATTTAAGGCTTTTGGCCACCCGGATGGCGTCTTCCTCTTTTAGATGAGGAGGAAGGTCAAGAATGGCTATGCCTTCTCGTGGCCTAAACGTGCTTTCAAAGAGGCGAGCCACGTAACGTGTTCCCATAACGAAGGCTCCCTGGAAGTCGGCGTCCCACTGACGCTCATAACGGTAGGCCTTCTCCATGAGAGCCTCCGGGACCTGGAGCAAAAAAGTCCCTCTCACTTCGGCGAAGAGCTTCGCCATCACTAAGGAGGTGAGGCCTTCCGCAAGGAGACGTGACCTTTTGGAGACCCCCACAAGAAGGAGATCTTTCCTCCTGAAGTACTCTCGGAGTTTTGTGCGGAATTCGTCCTTAACGCCGGTCTGGGCCAGGCGCCCATCCTTGACGAAGAGGTACTTCCGGTAATCATCCCCCAAGACTTTCTCCACCGTCCAAACCAGATAAGCCCATTCCAAAAGGTCGCGAAAGATTCCAACAAAGGCCTTGAGGTCCTTAGCGTAGTGTTCTCCCAGGTCTTCTAAAGAGATGCCCGTGGCCTGGAAGAAAGTGTTCAGCGCATAAGAAGCCTCGCTTTCTCCGTAGCGGGCCAGGAGGTCCTCGAGGTATTTCCGGGGGTCTTTCAACACGGCGTACCCGGGAAGGGGGTGGGAAATCGGGGGGAGACGAAACCCGTTCACACCCACGGCAGCTACACGCACGAGACCAAAGGAAAGCAGGGGGAGTTCCTCAAATGCGAGGCCCTCACCCCCGTCCACGGTGAGGGTAAGGAGGGGGTAGCTTTCCCCAACGTCATCTACCTCATCTAAGGGGATGCGGCGGGCTTCTTTGACTTCCCTATAAAGTTCTTCCAGCTCGTCTAAGAGCTCCTCATAGTGGTCCAGCTCGAGATCATCCAGGAAGCCTTTGAGACCTAGGGGGTTGCTTCTTTCTCCGGGGTAGGGCATAGGGATTCACCTGTATTATACCGTTTATACCGTTTGGACCCCCAAGACTCCCGAATAAGCGCTTCCTCCTCAGGGGTCATAAGCTTCACCCCAACCCGCTCCTCCACCTCCTTTAGCCTCCGGTAGACCTCCCGCCGGGCTTCCAGAGTAAGCCGCCCGGGCTTGCCGTCCTTCCGCTTCACCCGGGTCCCGGGGTCCCGCGTCCAGGACCACAGCCACTCCCGGAACTCGTAGAGGGGACGCAGGTGGGCGTGGCCGTTTTCTAAGGCCCGCGCCATGGCCTTGTCCCGCCGCACCACGGTGCAGGTCCAGCACCCGAAGCGGGTGTCCCGGCCCCCGTACACCCCTTCCAGGGCCCCCGTGGGATAGCCCAGAGTGGGGGCCACCAGGTTCAGGTAGTCCCACACGAAGCACTCCCGCCAGAAGGCGATGGGGGCCACGTAAAGAGCGTTCAGGCGCTTGGCCTCCTGGAAGAGCACGCCCTGACCGCACTCCCCGCCCCGGGAGCAGGAGAGAAGGAGTCTACTATCCCGGGCGTCCGACTCCCCGAAGCGTACCCCTGTGAGGATGGCCTTCTTCCCCGGAAGGCTCTGGACCAGGCGGTCCATGGGGGCGATCTTCAGCCGCTTGGTACACCAGCGGAAGCGGTTGTGGGGCGGGGGGTAGCCCTTGCCGATGAGCTGGACCCAGAAGCTCTCCTCCGGGCGGGGCTTTGCGATATGGATGCCGACCTCAGGGTGAAGACTCTTCACCGTCTCCAGGAACCCCAGGGCCTGGGCGTGAAGTGTGGGGATCTCCAGCCCAGTGTCGGCGTAGACCACGTGGACCTCCACGGGCTTTCCCCGCCGCTTCCACCACTCCAGGGTGAGAACGACGGTAGCGGTAGAATCCTTGCCCCCGGAGTAGGTGAGGACGAAGGTTTCGGCCCCCTGGGCGAGGGCGGCCTCGAGGGACCGCTCGGCTCCAGTCAGGGCTTCTCCGAGGTCCAGAGATGGGGGGGGTTCGGCCGACTCGGTCAAAACGGTCAAAATCTCAAGTGGTATTTCCATTTCAGATCCCATGAACTACTCTAACCCAAGTTGCTACCTAAGCCATTTCCTGAGTTAGAAGCTTCAGGTTGTGGGCCAGGACGAAGGTGAGGACCTCGATGACGAAGTCCGTTTGGGTCACGGCGTGGATGCGCTGGGGAAACAAGGCGTGAAGCATTCCCCCCCACCGTCTCCACCACCCTCCGCCCCACGATGGCCAGGTACTGCAGCCAAGGGAGATACCGCCGGCTGTTTCTCGTGCGGATGACCATGGGAACGATGCCCTGCGCCTCCCGAAGCAGGTCCTCGTACAGATGGCTCTCATACCCCCGGTCCATGTAGAGCTCCGCCCCCTCGGGAAGGTCCAGGGGGAGGAGAAGCAGGGAGGACAGGTCATGCAAGCTTCCCGGGCTCAGGTTCACCTCGTGGATGAACTTCCCGTCGTCCACCAGGAGGTGGAGCTTTAAGCCGTGGAAGTAGACCCGCTTGCTGGGGACGAAGCCGCGGTAGACCTTGTGGGGGAAGAGTCGGGAGCGGGGTGCGCGGATGTTCCCGCAGGCGGGGAGGGGGAAGGTGTCCAAGGCGTAGGCCTGGGCCTGGTGGAGGTTCTTCCAGACCTGGGAGAGGAGGTGAAGGAGGGGCAGGAAGAGGGGGTAGAGGGCGTGGAGCCTGCGGTTGAAGCGGCTTGGGGAGGGGACGTGGGTGAAGAGGTTCAGGTCTTTGGCGAGGGCCAGGGCCTTGTTGTGCTTGCCACCGAGTTCCATGGCGGCGAGTATGGCGAGGGTAAGGATAGCGGACGCGGGTGTTTTGGCCTGGGGGTCGTCCTTGTGGCCCATCGCCTGGAGGGCATCGCCTATGATACAAAAGGCCGCTATGGTGCGCGAGAGCATAGCGGCCACTATTTTTTCTGGCCCAGGGGGTAGGTAGCAACTTGGGTTATACTAACAGTTGTGGGGTATTCTCGCCCCTTTAGGGGGTAGACCATGAAGACCCTGGGCGAGATCCGGCGCACCTTGGCCCAATACAAGCCGGAGCTTCGGGCGCGCTTCGGCGTGCGGGAGCTGGCCATCTTCGGGTCCTACGCCCGGGGGGAGGCCACCCCCTTAAGCGACGTGGATATCCTGGTAGCGCTAGAACGCCCTCTAGGGTGGGAGATTGTGGACCTGCGCGATTACCTGGAAGCCCTACTGGGGCTTCCGGTGGACCTGCTCACCGCAGGGGCCTTGCGGCGTAAGCCGCACTTGTGGCAAGCGGTGCGAGAGGACCTGGTCCATGTCTAGGCGGAATGCGCGCCTCCTTCTCCAAGACATGTTGGAAAGCTTAGAAAAGATTGAGCGTTACACCACTGGGCTAACCTTTGAGCGTTTCGCCTGGGACGACCGTACCGTGGACGCCGTGGTCCGTAACCTGGAGGTCATCGGCGAAGCGGCCAGGCAGATCCCCTCGGAGGTTCGGGAGCGCTACCCGGAGGTTCCGTGGCGGCGGGTGATCGGCCTGCGCAACGTTGTGGTGCACGAGTATTTCGCCGTGGACATGGAAATCGTTTGGACCGTGGTCCGGCAGAGCTTACCGGAGCTAAAAGAGGCGCTACGGCGAATGATGGCGGAGTTGGGGCAAGCGTAGCCTCAGCCGGGTAAGACGAGGACGAAGGTTCCCCGAAAGCCCTCCCCCTCCTTTTCCAGGGGAAGGAGGAGGTCCGCCCGGAAGAGGCCGTCCTGGCGGTTGCCCACCCGGGGCATCCCCCGCTCCCGGTAGGGCGGGAGGGCGTAAACCTGGCGCTGGACCTCCTCGGGGAAGAAGAGCTGGGTGGCGAAGACCTGAGCCCCCGCCTCCACCCGGAGGTGCAGGTGGGGGGTGCGGCTTGGGTACCAGCCGGGGAAGAGGGTAAGGAAGGCCGCCTGGCCCTCCGCGTCCGTGCGCCGGAAGCCCCGGCAGAAGGTCCCGGGGGCGTTTATCCCGGAGTAGCGCCCCAGGGCGTCCGTGTGCCAGAGGTCCACCCGGACCCCCACGAGGGGGCGGCAGGCCCGGTCCTGCACCCGAAGCCGCAGGCGAAGAGGCGCCCCGGGAAGCCCCTCCCGGAGGTCCTCCCTTTCGGGCACGTCCCGGAGGTAGTAAGGGCCTTGCGTGAGGGCGGGGGTGGGGGTGCAGGCCTGCCCCCGGGCCAGGGGCAGGGCCAGGAAAAGGCCGAGGAGGGCGCGGCGCTTCATTTCCGCCTCAAGACCAGGTCCACCTCCAGCCGGATGCGGTTTTCCACGCTGAGGAGGATGGGCACCCGGGGTTGGACCAGGCCGAACCTCTCAAAGGGGAACTCGGTGCGCAAGAGGACCCGCGCCTCCTGGCCGGAAAACTCCACCTCCCCCTCCCAGACCACCTCCTGGGTCACGTCCCGGATGGTGAGGTCCCCCACCACCTTCACCGGGAACTTGCCGCTTTGGGGCAGCGGGTTGGGAAGCCCCTCCACCCGCTTGGGGCGGAAGGTGGCCGTGGGGAAGCGGTCGGTCTCCAGGGTGTTCTGGCGCAGGTAGTTGTCCCGCCGGGCCTGGTCGCTCTTGAGCTCCCTGAGGTCCACGGTGAAGCTCCCCGTGGCCTGGCCTCCCTGGAGGCGCACCTCGCCCTTCACGGCCTTGGTGGTGCCCACGGCGTCGGTGATGCCGATCTGCACCAACTGCTCCCGGACCCGGTAGCGGGCCTCCCCGGAGACCACCTCAAAGCTCTGGGCCAAAGCGGGTACCAGAAGGGCCAGGATTCCTATCCACCACCGCATCTCCATCACCTCCTCGCTTAGCGCTAGAGAAAGCGTAGCAGGCCGGGGTTAGGAGCGGGTTAGAGGCCCCCCTGGTTTACACTGGGTCCATGACCCGGGCCCTCACCTTTGACGTGGGCAACACCCTGATCCTGGCAAGCCCCCGCTTCTGGCTTTTGCCCTTTCTGGAGGAGCGGGGCCTAAAGCCCAGGGGGGACGTGCGGCAGGCGGCCCTTCAGGCCTTCCGCTTTTACGAGGAAAACCACCTCCTGGCCCGGGACCTGGAAAGCGCCCTGGGCCTTTGGCGGGAGTTTCACCGGAGGCTCTTTGCCGGGATGGGCCTCGAGGCGGAGGCGGAGCGGCTTTCCCGGGAGCTCGTGGCCAACTGGCTGAACCCGTCCTTCTGGCCCCTGGCCCCGGGGGCGGAGGAGACCCTGAAGGCCCTCAAGGAGCGGGGCTACCCCCTGGCCGTGGTCTCCAACTGGGACGCCTCCTTGCCGGAGATCCTCGAGGCCGTGGGCCTGAGGGGCTACTTTGACCACCTGGCGGTGAGCGCCCTTTCCGGGGTGGCCAAGCCCGACCCCAGGCTCTTCCAAGAGGCCCTCAGGGCCCTCGGGGTGGCCCCGGAGGAGGCTTTGCACGTGGGAGACGCCGAGGCCGACCTTCTGGGCGCCCGGGGGGCGGGGATGCGGGCCCTCCTCTTTGACCCCACGGGGGAGAACCCCGAGGCCCTGCACCGCCTCCCCGCCGTGCTAGACTACCTCCCATGAGCGTCCGGGAGGCCATCTGGGGGGATAAGCGGGCGGCCATAGAGAAGAGCCTCGAGGAGGTGGACCCCGACCTCTTCCGCTACATCCGCGACTTCGCCTACGAGGAGGTCCTGGCGAGGCCGGGTCTGGACTTGAAGACCAGGGAGCTTCTCGCCATCACCGCCCTCATCGCTCTGGGAAGCCCCAAGGAGCTCGCCACCCACTTGGAGGGGGCCCTCAGGGTGGGGGCCACGGAAGGGGAGGTGCGGGAGACCATTTTGCAGTCGGCCCTCTTCCTGGGCTTCCCCCGGGCCCTGGCGGCCATGAAGCTCTTTCACGCTGTGCTCAAGGGCCGTGGTGCTCCTCACGAGGGGGAAAGATAGGGCGCTTTTGGAAAGGCTCGCCGCCTTGGGGATAGAGGCGGCGGAGGTGGCCCTTTTGGAGCAGGTGGACCTGCCCGCTTTGGCCCTTCTTCCCGAGAGGCTCCAAAGGGCGGACTGGGTGGCCGTGACCTCCAAAGAGGGGGCTAGGCGCCTCCTCCTGGCCTGGGAGCGGGCGAAAAGGCCTCCCCTCAGGGTGGCGGCCGTGGGGGAGGGGACGGCGGAGGTCCTCAAAGAGGGGGGGCTTTCCCCGGCCTTCGTCCCGGGGAGGGCCACGGCCAAGGACCTGGCCGAGGGCTTTCCCGAGGCCCAAAGGGTCCTCTTTGTGGCCGGTGACCTGGCGGGGGAGGACTTGGAGCGGGGCCTTCTGGCCCGGGGGATCGCGGTGGAGCGCCTTCCCGTCTACGCCACCCGGGAAAGGGCCCTCTCCCCAGAGGAGGTGGCCCTTTTAGAGAGGGCCCAGGTGGCGGCCTTCTTCAGCCCTTCGGGGGCCAGGGCCTTCGCCCGCTGGACGGATCTTCGCCCCAGGGCCGCCTGCATCGGCCCCAGCACCGCGGAGGAGGCCAGGAGGCTCGGCTTCTCCGTCTGGGAGGCCGAGGCCCCGGGCCTGGAGGGCCTTTTTAGGGCCATCCTCGAGGCCCTCTCCCATTGAGCACCCCGCCGCGGCGAGGGCCCCATTAGTCCCCCGGGGCCTTTCCTTTGGTTAGGGGCTTTTGTCCCCCCTGGTCCGGCGTATACTCCCTTAAGCGTATGGCCCTGCCCCTTTATCTGGTGGGCCTTTCCCACAAGACCGCCCTGGTGGAGGTGCGGGAGCAGGCGGCCTTGGACCCGGTGGTGGCCCTGCCCGCCGCCCTGGCCCGCCTGGGCAAGGGGGTGGTCCTCTCCACCTGCAACCGCACGGAGCTCTACGGGGTGGGGGACCCGGGCAAGGCCCGGGACCTCCTTCTGGAAAGGGGCGTGGAGCCCCGCCACCTCTACCAGAAGGAGGGGGTGGAGGCCCTGCGCCACCTCTTCCGGGTGGCCGCCGGCCTGGACTCCCTGGTGGTGGGGGAGGCCCAGATCCTGGGCCAGGTGCGGGAGGCCCTCTTCCTGGCACGCAAGCACGGGGCCACGGAAAGCCTTTTGGAAAAGGCCTTCCAGTCCGCCATCGCCCTGGGGAAGCGGGCCCGGAGCGAGACGGGGATCGGGGCCGGGGCGGTGAGCGTGGCCTACGCCGCCTTGGACCTGGCCTTGGCGGTCTTTGGCGACCTAAGCGGCCTGGCGGTGGCCGTCCTGGGGGCGGGGGAGATGGCGGAGCTCTTCCTCACCCACCTGAAGGCCCACGGGGTGGGGAGGGTCCTGGTGGTGAACCGCACCGAGGAGCGGGCCAGAACCCTGGCGGACCGGTTTGGGGGGGAGGCGTACCCCCTTTCCGCCCTGTCCCAGGTCCTCAGGCAGGCGGACCTGGTGGTGGCCTCCGCCGCCGCCAACCGCTACCTGGTGGGGCCCGAGGACCTGCCCCGGCGTCCCAAGCCCCTTTTCCTCATAGACATCGCCCTTCCTCGGAACATTGATCCCAGGGTGGGCCGCCTTTCCCACGCCTACCTCTACAACCTGGACGACCTCAAGCGGGTGGTGGAAAAGAACATGGCCGCTAGAAAGGGCGAGGTCCCCAAGGTGGAGGCCCTGGTGGAGAAGGCCATCGCCGACTACCTGGAGTGGTACGCGGGCCACCGGGTGCGGGAGGCCATCAAGGCCCTCGAGGAGCGGATCTTCCGCGAGGTGGCCCAAGAGTTTCCTCAAGGGGACCCTGCTCTTTGGCACAAGGAGGCGGGCCGCCGGGCCCATCCCTGGATCCTCGCCCTAAAGCTTGGCTCCAGGAAGCTTCTCCAGGGGGCCCCGTGCCCTAGGGAGTGCCCCCTCCTAGCCTTTCGGCCTCCCCGGTTATGAATCTCGCTGACCTTATGGCGCTGGGGGGCGTGGTGGGCTTAGCCCTTAGCCTCTTCTGGCCCCGGGCCCTTCACCTGGGGGCCCTCCTTTACCTGGCGGCCGCCCTGGCGGATGCCCTGGCCAAGGGGGTGTTCTCGGGACCCGCCCAGCCCGCCCTCCTCCTTGGGGGGTTTCTCGCCCTTAGGGGGGAAAGCTTCCTCCTTAGGCCCTGGATGGCCCCTCTACGGCGGTACCTCCTCCTCCTCGCCCTTCTCCTGGGGCTCTTCGCGCTCAAGGCCCTGGACCACCCTGGGGAAGCCCTCCCCCTCGCCCTCACCCTCCTCCATGGGGGAGCCTTTCTCCTGGCCTACCTGGCCCTGGCCGTGGGGGTGGGGGCGGGGGTGATGTGCGCCCTCCAGGACCTGCGCCTTCGCCGCACCCCCGAGAAGGCCCTGCAAAACGCCCCCCTCTGGAGCCTGAGGCGCCTGGAGCTGGGGTACCTGCGGGTGGGCTACCTGGCGGCCACCCTGGGCCTGGGAAGCGGCATGGCCTGGGCCTGGGGCTACTTCGGGAGCCCCCTGGCCTTGGACCCCAAGGAGCTTTCGGCCTTTCTGGGCTGGCTTTCCCTGACCTTCTACTTCCTCTTGGAGGAACGGCTTAGAGGGCTTTCCCGGGCCGGGCTCCTTCTTCTCGCCTACGCCCTGCTCCTCTTCGCCTTTCTGGGGGCGCCCTTCCTGGGGTCCCGGCACCCCTCGAGGCTCCCCTTTTAGCGAATGGAAAACTGAACTTGACAAAATGTAAAGCTCGGCATTACAATCCCCTCAGGGGGTGATAGGATGCTGGGTCCTTGGGTGCCCTGGGAGGCGGTGCGGTTCCACCGGGAGGCCCTCCTGAAGGAGGCGGAGCGGGAAAGGCTCCTTAGGCCTCTAAAGCGGGGCTGGCGCAGGCGGCTGGCCCGTTTCCTCCTGGCCCTTTCCGCCTGGCTGGCCCCGGAGGAGGCCTGGCGGGGGAAGGAGGCGGCCTATGGAGGATAGGAGGCACATCCTGGAGATGGTGCGGGAAGGGGTTCTAAGCCCCGAGGAGGCCCTGGAGCTCCTTGCGGTCCTGGAGGACCGGGAGGAGGGGCGGGCCGAGGAGGGTCTAACCCCACCCCTGGTCCGCCTGGTGGCCCAGGGGGCGGAGGTGAGGGTGGTGGGGGAGAAGGGCCTCGCCTCGCCCCGGGCGGAGGGCGGGGAGTTCCGGCAGGAAGGGGAGGGCCACCTTTTCCGCCTAGGCGTAGGGGAGGAGGGTAGGCTCTGGGTCCCCGAGGGGAGCCCGGTGCGCCTCGAGGCCAAGGGGAGCAACCTGGAGCTCTCCCGGGTGGCCCTCTCGGGGCAAGCCCATGGGTGCAACCTGGAAGGGGAGGAGCTTTTGGGGCTGGACCTCCGCCTGGTGGCGGGGAACCTGGAAGCGGACCTTCTCCTCAAGGAAGGGCGCCACGGGCTGGACCTCAAGGCGGCCAACGCCGAGCTCCGCTTCCTCCCCGGCTCGGACCTCCTTTTGGAGGTAGAGGCCCGGCTTTCCTCGCCGGAGGTAGAGGGCGCCTGGACCCGGGCGCCGAGCGGGTACCGGCTTGGGGAAGGGCGGGGCGCCCTTAGGGTTAGGGCTTTCGCCAGCAACCTGGAAGTGGAGGCCTAGACATGGAAGAGAAAAAGCGCGTGCTGGAGATGCTGAAGGCGGGGGCCATCGGCGTGGAGGAGGCCATGGACCTGCTTGCGGCCCTGGAAGGGACGAGGCCCGAGCCCAGGCCCCCGGCCCGGCTCCTCAAGGTGCGGGTGGAGGGGGAGGAGAAGGGGCGGCCTTTGAGGATTCAGGTGAACCTCCCCCTGGCCCTGGCCTCCCTGGTGGAGTCCTTCCTGCCCGAAGAGGCCAAGCTCACCCTGGGCCGCCAGGGGGTGAACCTCAAGGACCTCTTGGCCCTCCTCAAGGAGGGGGTCCCCGAGGGGAAGCTGGTGGAGGTAGAGGCCGAGGAGGAGGAGGGGCCCGTCCGGATCCTGGTGGAGGTGGTGTGAGGCCGCCCCTGAGGCCTCGGTTTCTCTACCTGGCGGTGCGGGGGCCCTGGCCCTTTCCTCTCTACCTGGCCCTCCCCCTCTTCTTCCTGGAGTGGGGGCTTCTTTTCCTCCTCTTTCTCTGGAAGACCCGGGGGCTCCTTGGGGGAAGGCCGGGGCCCAGGGTGCCCTTCCTTAAGGTCTTTGCCCTCCGGGGGCTTCCCCCCACGCCCCTCCTTTCCCTGGAGGTCCAAGGCGTTGGGTTGAAGGTGGGACTATGGTGAAAAAGCCCATGCCCGTGCGGTGTCCCGCCTGCGAGGGACCCCTTTCCGTGAAGGCCCTTTACTGCGAGGCCTGCGGCACCGAGGTCGTTGGGCGGTTTCTGCCCAACGAGTTCGCCCTTCTTCCCCGGGAGCACCTGGACTTCCTCCGGCTTTTCGTGAAGACCCGGGGCAACCTGAAGGAGGTGGAGCGCATCCTGGGGGTTTCCTACCCCACGGTGCGGGCCAGGCTGGACGCTCTCCTGAAGGCCCTGGGCTACGAGGCCGGGGAGGAGGAAGGGGATAGGCTTCAGGTCCTCGAGGCCCTGAGGCGGGGGGAGATCAGCGTGGAGGAGGCGGTGGCGCGGCTGAAGGAAGGGAAAAGCTGAAGGCCGTGCCCTGGCCCACCTGGCTTTCCACCCAGATCTCGCCCCCGTGGGCCTCGAGGATGGCCTTCACGATGGCCAGGCCGAGGCCCGAGCCCCCCCGCTCCCGGTCCCGGGCCTTGTCCACCCGGTAAAAGCGCTCAAAGAGGTGGGGGAGGTGCTCCGGGGGGATCCCCTCCCCGTCGTCCTCTACCCGCACCACCACCCGGTCCCCCAGGTCAAAGGCCCTGAGCCACACCCGCTTAGCCCCCGCCTTGAGGGCGTTGGAGACCAGGTTGGCCAGGACCTGGTGGAGGCGGTCCGGGTCCCCCCGCACGTAGAGCTCCTCCGGGGCCTCCACCAGGATCTCCCCCTCAAAGCCTCGGGCGAACTCCTCCTTGACCTCCTCCAAAAGGTCCAGGACCCTGATGGGCACGGGCTCTATGCGCCAGGTGCCGCTTTGCGAAAGGTCCAGGAGGTCCGAGACCAGTTTGCCCATGCGCCCCGCCTCCCGCCGCACGATCTCCAGGCTCTCCCTTTGGGTTTCCGTCAGGGGGGTGCGGCGCAGGAGGTAGCCCACGTGTCCCAGGATGGCGGTGACGGGGGTTCTGAGCTCGTGGGAGGCGTCCTGGAGGAAGCGGGTCTGGGCCTCGAGGGCCTTTTGCATGCGGGTGATCATGCCGTTCAGGGCCCTCACCAAGGCGGCCACCTCGTCGTTGCCCTCGGGCTCGGGGAGGGGCTCGGGGCGGTCGGGCATGGACTCGGCCCGGCGGGCGAGCCACTCCAAAGGCTCCAGGGCCCGGGCCACCAGGCTCCGGGCCAGGAGGAGGGCCAGGAGGAGGACCAGAAGGGCCGTCCCGGCGTAGATGCGGCCGAACTGCTCTAGGGTGGCCTCCAGGTCCTCCGTGGGCTTACCCACCAGGAGGACCCCCTTCCAGACCGCCCCGGCCAGGTTCACCTCCACCTTCCTGGCGTAGACCAGAAGCCTAAGGGGCCGGTCCTCCCGGGGAAGCTCCACCTCCGCCCAGACCTCCCCCTCCTTCAGGAGGGTTTCGTACTCCCTCTCCTTCAGGACCAGGCGCTGGCTTCCCAGGGCCGGGCTTTTTTGCAGGCTGATGCCCCCCTCCTTGGCCAGAAGGGCGGGGTTTTCCTCAGGGAGGAGCTGGATCTCGGCGTAGAGGCTTGGGGGAAGGCCGGCCTCCAGGAGGGCCTGCCCGCCCAGGTTCAGGAGGCGGACCACCTGGTTGCCCGCTTCCAGAAGCTCCGCCCTCAGGTTGCGGTAGAGGAAGCTCCTTAGAAGCCCCTCCAGGGCGAAGCCCAAAAGGAGTAGGGTGACGAGGAGAAGGCCCGCCGTGAGGAGGGTGATCCGGGTCCTGAGGGTCATGTGGGGCTACCGGAGCCCTGGGGCAAAAAGGGGCCCCCGCCGGGGTACTCAGTCCTCCCTCAGCACGTACCCCACGCCCCGTACCGTGTGGATGAGGCGGCGCTCCCCGCCCGCCTCCAGCTTCTTGCGCAGGTAGCCGATGTAAACGTCCACCACGTTGCTCCCGCCCTGGTAGCCGGGCCACACCTTTTCCTCTATCTCGTAGCGGGTGAAGACCTTGCCCGGGTTCTTGGCCAGAAGCTCCAGAAGCTCAAACTCCTTGTTGGAGAGCTCAATGCGCCTCCCGGCCCGGAAGACCTCCCGGCCCTCGAGGTTGATGACCAGGTCCGCCACCCGGATCTCCCCGGTGATGGCCGGGGTCACCCGGCGCAGGTGGGCCCGCACCCGGGCCAGAAGCTCCTCAATGGAAAAGGGCTTCACCAGGTAGTCGTCGGCCCCGGCGTCCAGGCCCTGGACCTTGTCCTCCACCCGGTCCTTGGCGGTGAGGATGAGGATGGGCACGTTGGAGGTTTTGCGGATGCGCCTGGCCACCTCAATCCCGTCCATGACGGGGAGCATCAAGTCCAGGATGACCAGGTTGGGGTTCACCTCCCGGAACTTGGAAAGCCCGGTGATGCCGTCGTGGGCTACCTCGGTGCGGTAGCCCTCGGCCTGAAGCTCCAGCTCTATGAAGCGGGCGATGTCCTTTTCGTCCTCCACGATCAGGATCAGAGGGGGTTCCATGCCCTTTATAGTAGCTCACTTTCTCATGAGAAAGTTAGGCGTAGAGGCTCAGCACCGCCAAGTACATGAAGAGGCTCCCCAGGAGAACAAGGAGATGCCAGAGCCCGTGAAAGCCCACCTTCCTGGACCAGGGGTTGGGCCATTCCCGCCAGTAAACCAGGGCCCCCAGAGTGTAGAAGACCCCGGAGGTGGCCATGAGGGCGAAGGTGGAAAAGGGCAGCTCCAGCCTGGGCAGGAAGAGGACGGAAAGCCAGCCCAGGCCCAGGTAGGCCAGGGTGTAAAGCCAGCGGGGCGCCTTGAGGAAGAAGAGGCGAAATGCCACCCCCAGGAGGGCCAGGCCCCAGATGAGGCCCAGGGCGAAGCTTCTGGCGCTCCCCTCGAGCCGACATTCCGCACCCCTCTCCCTTGGCCTTAGGATTTTGGGATGGAAACCACACCCAACCTACAGGTGTACGACCTGGGCCACCTGGGCCTGGTGGCCAGCATCCTGGATCAGATAGGAC
>Ga0079998_112386_pt1 | contig 56331 bp, 49 predicted proteins | sample PerSpoBPS_BMetaG_FD_69201 | JGI IMG/M metagenome (GOLD analysis project Ga0079998, IMG submission 69201) | Thermal spring microbial communities from Yellowstone National Park, Wyoming, USA - Perpetual Spouter B (PS_B) MetaG (SPADES assembly)... | ecosystem: Environmental > Aquatic > Thermal...
TAGACTATGAGACTAAGCTTGTAGATTCTGCAGGCTACATCTTAGACGAGCTTCTAAGACCACATCCACTATTCAGGTTCAAGGACCCCACGGTTATTAAAGGGGATTTTAGCGTAACTTACGCTTATGGCGCCTACTCACTCTACAAGGTAGACGCTGTTAGAAGGGCTAGGAAGATTAGGACCATATTTGATCCAGAGCTCTTCGCATTCATCGATGACATAATGCTTGGTTTAAGGTTGTGGATGGAAGGGTACAAGGTTAAATCCTATCCTATAATAGCCGGCCTGCATTACAGAGGGGCAACTATGAGGGGAGGAGGCCTCCTAAGAGCATACCTAGGTCTCAGGAATTACCTAGCCCTAGTAATGGCTAGTAATAGTAGGTGGAAGGAGTACTCAGTACTTTACGCTCTAGCCAGAGCTTCAACTTATGGCATACTTGGAAGCCAGAAGGGTGTTATTGGCTACTTTATGTATAGAGCTTTAAGGAAGGCAAGGAGAGTAGCAAAGTTAATTTTAGAAAGGGAAGGTATTATAGATGTTTATAAAGCCCCACTAATAAAAATGAGCCCTTTAGAGGTAATTACATCAATCCTAGCTCCAACACGGTTAATTAGATTAAAAGCAGACTATATAATAGCGAGAATGTGGCAAGCTAGCACATCTACGCTAGAGACTCTTGCTGGAAGGTGAAATAGATGAAACTCAACATAGCTTTGATACATTACCCCACATCTCCAGGAGGTGTAGAGTACATGGTCATCAACATGGCTAAAGCCCTTAGTGAGCTAGGTCACAATATCACCATTATATCAAGTAGGCCTATGGATAGAACGCTAATAGAAAACCTTTACGCTATAACGATGGAGGGTGTGAACAATAAAGTGTTGCCTCTACCATACCACCTTAGACTAGCCGAGACCCTATCTGCAGGGAGATTAGTGAGATTAAGGAGAGCCGCTTACGTTAGATACGCCCTTGAAGCCTTAAGAAAGCTAGGTGAATACGATTTAATCATTGACACTCAAAGTAATACATTAACATCCGCTGACATAAGCTATATACACTACCCAGCTATAACCCCAACTTACGGAGAAGGCCTGCAATATAAGATCTATAATGCGATCGTAAAACTGTACATAGGGAGGTTTACAGGCTCACCTCTACTAGTCCTAACAAACTCTACTTGGACACAGGAGATCTTAAGGAGGATTTATAAGGTTAAGTCTATAGCATTACACCCACCTATACACACAGATCTCTACGCTGACATTGCTAGGATAAAGGAGAGAGAAGAAAGGGTCATAACAATATCAAGGCTAACACCGGAGAAAAACCTAGACTTTATACTGGAAGTAGCTAGATACCAGAAAGACCTAGTATTCACCATAGCTGGTGCTACAACCAAGCACTCAGAAGCTTATGTGGAGAGGTTGAAGAAGAAAGCAAAACTCATGGGAGTAGAAAATGTGGAGATAGTGGAAAACCCACCGAGGAGAGAGATAAAAGATCTTTTAGCTAGGTCAACATACTACTTGCACCCTAAATTCCCAGAACACTATGGGATAGCGGTCATGGAAGCTATAGCTGCAGGGTGTATACCCATAGTTTATGCTAGTGGGGGACTCTGGACCGACGTAGTTTCTAGAATCTCGGAAGATTTAGGATACAGAACACTCAGCGATGTCATACTATTGTTGAGGAAACTAAAGGGGAATACCCAGGAAAAGGAAAGGATTAGACAAAGAGGTTTCGAGATAGTCCATAAACTAGACTATAGGCATTTTAGGTATAAGATGAACGTTATAGTACAAAAGGTTTATGCAATTAAGGTAAATGAGGTAGGGTGATGTTAAACATGTGTTATAAGCGTCGACACTTAATAACTAGGGATACTAAATGTTCTTCCACCTTCCTGAAGTGTCCCTTTTCCTTATCCATGAGGTCGTCTATCGATGGAGGGTTTGGGAAGGAAAAAGCCAGGATGTTAGAGACAAGTAAGGGGATTGAAGTTTAAGTGTAGAGGGTGAGAATGGATGTGGCCTAAAGTGTCTATAATTTGGCTTAATTACAATTCTCGCAGGATCCTAGATATTGTTTTAAGGTCTTTGGAATCCATAGCTGGGCTAGACTACCCAGAGGATAGATATGAGCTTATAGTTGTCGATAACGGCTCACTTGATGGGAGTTTAGGGGAAATTGCGAGCTTCCTTGAGAGGAGCACGATTAGGAGGAAAGTTATTAAGTTAGAGAGGAATCTGGGTTTTACTGGTGGGAACAATATAGGATTTATGGCTAGGGATAGGGAGAGTAAATATGTTCTCTTGTTAAACAATGATGCAGTATTGTATAGTGATGGGTTAAAGGCTTTAATTGAATATGCTGAACAGTACGAGCACATAGGAGGTTTAAATGGAGTTGTGTTAAAGTATGGTGGTAATATTATAGATAGTGCTGAGGTTTTCCTAAGCGAAATGCTTAAGATAGATGTACCGGGGGAGGGCATGAGATATCCTTGGATTCTAAAGAGACCGTATTACGTCACCTACGCTGATGGATGTTGTGCCTTATATAGGGTCGACCATTTGCTAAGATGTTGTGGTGGGAGGATATTCGTTAACGAAGGTTTTATGTACTTCGATGACTACCTTTTAGGTTTAATGCTATGGAATCACGGTTTCAAGCTTGCCTGTATTCCAAAGATTGTAGCAGAGCACGCTAGAGGCTCTACCATTGGGGAGGGAAGCCCGCTACAGCACTACTTTGGTGCTAGAGGTAGGATAGCCTTATCTTTGATATCCAATAGTAGGTTTAAGAAGTTGATATTACTTCAATCTATAAGGGGGTTGTATAAGTGCGTGAGCTTAAGGCCTAGTATGTGTACTAGAGCAGTAATCGACGGTCTAAAGCTAGGGAAGCTAGTAATGCATAAATATGGTATATTGATCGATCTTTATAAAGCACCCATAATTGAGCTAAATTCGTTATGGGCACTTGGCCATCTCATCTTCACGAGATCCACCGGACGCAGGATATTAAGGAAGATCTATGAAGACTGGTTTATCAAGAACCTTAAGAAGCTCACTGTAGACTGACATGGAATATTTAAGCTTTTTAAGGCTTATAAAAGACCTTTACGGTCTAGGTGTTCGAGAATATGTTAAGAAAGCTTCGACTTCTACTTGCTAGTAAGAAGCTGTTTACTAATTGGCTTGAGGCAGGGTTTAGATTTAACCTAGTCAAATACAAGGTTGTAAGGAATGGAGTAATTGTTAAATGTGACGGTAGAAGATATGAGCTCTCTCCTAGGGCTTATACGTGGATATTAAATGCTAACGTGCGCGGTGTTGTTAAGGGTGTTTTGTGCTCCAACTATTTAACTGTTAATCTCAATTTAGGTGATATTCCTGCATCTCTTACCGTTTTGTATGATAGATTCCTACTTAACTATGGAGGAATGTTCCTTCTAATACCTACTGCGAACATCCTTGATGACGTTGTTTTCGAGAACATAGTTGGTGGTGCTTATGACGACCTGAATGTTAACGGTAAAGTTGTTGTAGATGTAGGTGCTGGTATTGGTGATACGGTAATCCTCTTTTTATCGAGAGGTGCTAGGACTGTAATAGCCTTGGAGCCGTTTCCGAGTCTGTATAAGCTTATGGAGACTAACGTTAAGCTTAATAATATCGGTGGTAAGGTTACCTTGCTTAACGCCGCTTTAGGCCCTAGCGATGCTGAGATCTGTAACTTCGTAGATGAGGTTTTGGATTATAGACAGTTTAAGCCAGGCGAAGCTAGAGGAGGTGAGTGTAAAGAAAAGGTCAAAGTGTATACTTTAGATTCTCTGGTATCAATGTTTGACATAGAAAACGCTATACTCAAGGTAGATTGTGAGGGTTGCGAGTATGAAACCATATTAACCACGCACCTTGAGACACTTAAGCTCTTCAACCAGATTATAATAGAATACCATAACGGCTACTGGAGGCTAAAAAGGATATTAGAGGAAGCAGGCTTCAAGACGATTATAAAGCCTATAAGAAGCTTTAACGTTCCTATCAAAAAGCAAGGCTATATCGTGGCACTAAGAGACACTCCTTTTTGGGAAGAAAGGTTGATAGATAACGAATCGGAAGGGCCTTTCTAGGAATGTTTGCTCTTCACATCTAGTACCTAAAAGCATACGTCATCCTCTAAACTTTGATTTGCAAGCTTTAATTCATGAGGGGAGACTATAGGTTCATTGTAGCAAGCTCCCTATCCCTTGAGTTATGTTGTATGAAAATTATGTAAACCGGAGTTGTAAGTTAAGCTATCTTAGCCTTTAACCCCTTTACCCTTTTATATAATCATAGAACGTGAAGTTTGTTTCAGCTTCCTTTAACGGAGGACACTTTTTATCCTTCTCGCTTAGTATGATACCCTCCTTTATTGGCCATTGAATTCCAATTTGAGGGTCATCCCATCTTATACACCTCTCATGTTGTGGTGAGTACTCTTTTGTAACGAGATAGAGGAAATACGTATCCTCTAAGGCTTGAAAGCCGTGTGCAAAGCCTGGCGGTATCCACAGAGCGTAGCCCGGCTCAAGGTTCACCCCCACATATCTTCCAAACCATGGGGATCCTCTCCTTATATCTACAGCAACATCATATACTCTACCAGAGATCACGTAGACAAGCTTACCTTGCTCCATGGGTTTAAGCTGGTAGTGAAGACCTCTAACAACACTCCTCTTAGAGAAGCTCAAGTTAACTTGGACGAAATCATAAGGAATATCGTTGGTTATAAAATCAGACCTCTTATAGAGCTCTGCAAAGAACCCTCTTTCATCAGGAAATTTAATAAACTCAACGAGTACTATATCAGGTATTTCTAACCTCCTAAAACTCTTAAAAGGCATGTACCTACACCGTGCTCTCCGCAGACCCTCTATACGAGAAGATCATATCTTTTAAACACTCATGTATAGATGGAAATGCTAAGCCTAGCTCCCTAGCCTTTACAGTATTCAGACTTGAATCTCTAGGTCTTAGTGCAGCAAGCTTTGCTTCCTCGATACGCTTTGGCTTAACCAGGCTTTTTTCCACGCCTAAGATGTAAGCTAATGTGGTGGCAAACTCGTATCTAGAGAGCCTCTCACCAGCTATGTGTAGAACCCCTGTAACATTCATCTCAGCTACTTTAACAAGCTTCTCCGCAAGAAACTTTACATATGTTGGTGAAAGCCATTGATTAATGAAAGCCTCCACGGCTTCCCCCTTCACAAGCTTTTCAAGTGCTATTAAGCCAAAGTTTCTCTTCCCGGTTGGGCTATAGCCATAGAGACCACTAACCCTAATAATACAGTTATTAGGGGTTATTGAGGCTACGGCCACTTCTCCTAGGAGTTTCGTTAAGCCGTAGTAGTTTATCGGCGCTGGGACGTCATTCTCTCTATACATACCCTTTAAACCATCAAACACATAGTCAGTTGAAATGTACACAAATAGCTCTGCATTCTTGCTAGCCTTAGCAAGAGCTTTCGTAGCTAGGTAGTTTACCTTATATGCCTTCTCCTTATTAACCTCGCAACCATCGACATCCGTGTAAGCTGCCGTATGGATAATTACATCAGGTTTAATCTCCTTTACAACACTCACAATATGCTCCAGGTTCTCTAGGTCTAGTTTAACCCATTTAACATTGATTTGAGGAGGGCTCTTCTCATGATATGTCGCATAAACAGTAAATCCTCTATCTCCAAATGCTTTTGTAACCCAATAACCAAGTAAACCTGTTCCACCAGTAATGAGAATTCTCATTAACTGTCACCATCTCTTCCACGGCTCGTCTTCAAGAACATATGTTTCATCTAATAATGGTCTCCACCACCACTCATTACGTAAGTACCACTCAATAGTTTTCCTCAAGCCCTGCTCAAGTGTCGTCTCAGGTCTCCATCCAAGCTCCCTTACCTTATTACACTCCATAGCGTATCTCCTATCCTCACCAGGTCTACCCCTAATAAATATTATGTCTCTCGTTCTATCCTTATTCATAATTTTGACGACTTTCTCAACGATTTCCCTCACGCTCGCAAACTGATTAGGGCAAACATTGTATATCTCGTAGCTACTGCCCTTTGCAATAATTGTGTGAAGAGCTTTACAGAAGTCCTCTACGTATAACCAGTCTCTAACTTGAGACCCATCACCATATATAGTTGCAGGCTTTCCAAGGAGAAGCCTTATAACTGTTCTTGGAATAAGCTTCTCAGGATGCTGATAAGGTCCATAGTTATTTGAAGGTCTTACAATAATGTATTTTAAACCGTAGGTTCTTCCATAGGCTTTGATAAGCATATCTCCAGACGCTTTAGACGCTGAATAGGGGTTTGAGGGATTGAGAGGCCACGTCTCGTCAGCTTTTCCGTTAACACCATGTAGATCACCATAGACCTCGTCTGACGAGATGTGAACAATCCCCACGTCTAGCTTCCTTAAAACCTCTAGGACAACGAATACTCCAAGGACATTTGTTTGAAGGAATGGTGCTGGGTTATTTATAGACCTATCTACGTGTGTTTCAGCAGCAAAGTTAATTACAATGTCTGGTTGAAACTCTCTAAGCACGTGCTTAAGAAGTTCCTCATTGCATATATCGCCTTTTACGAATCTTAACCTATTGCTTTCGTTAACGTCATGCAAGTTCTCAATCCTCCCAGCGTACGTTAGTTTATCATATACAAGAATGAGTGCGTCCCCAAGATTCCTAACTAAGTAACGGACGAAATTGCCACCCATAAACCCGGCACCTCCAAGAATAGCTACCCTCAAATCATATCACCCGCTTTAAAGTTCAACTATACTGTAATCAGATATAACAAATCTCGCTTCACCGTGAACCTCTCTCCAGGCTTTAATAGTTGTCTTAGCACCTATAACGCTATCCTTAAGCCTTAGCTTTCCAACATCTATGAGAGCCTCGTCAAGTATCAAAGACCTCGATATAGAACCCGACAGCACTTTCGCACCCTGCTCTATAGATACGAAGTGTTCTATAGTAACGTTCCTACCTATAACAGTGTTCTTACCTATGTATGCTGGCCCGTAAACCTTACCCTCCACTATAGCCCCTGTTTCAACTACAACCCTGCCCACAACCTCTCCTCTAACATCACCTTTAACTATCTCACCTACATTATCTAGCAGGAGGTAAAGGGCCTCTAGGAGACCATCGTAAGTACCCACATCCTTCCACCATCCCGAAACTACGTCGTAACTTACCCTATAACCGTTATCGATAAACCATTGTATAAGCTCAGTTATTTCATACTCACCCCTCCAAGAGGGCTTGAGAGTTTTAAACGCCCTCTCAACCAGGTCTGGGTCTCTGAAAAAGTATACACCGATAACAGCTAGGTCTGATACAAACTCCCTAGGCTTTTCTATAAGCCTTTCTATCTTATCGTCTCTTAAAACAGCTACACCGAACTTTGATGGATCTTTAACTCTGGAAAGGAGTATGTGAACATCACTCCCAAATTCCAAGAAACTGTCTAGGAACCTCTTCATACTACTAGATAAGATGTTATCCCCTAGATACACAACAAAGGGTCCATCTATAAAGTCGTATTCAATAGCTAGGTGTATCGCATGAGCTATCCCAAGTCTCTTCTCCTGGGTTATATAGGTCAGCCTAGCCTCTAACCTAGAACCGTCGCCCAGAGCTTCCCTAATGAGATCCCCGAAGTATCCCACAACAACACCGATATCCCTAACACCAGAGCTAACGAGGTCATCGATAGCGTAACGAATCATTGGCTTACCGAGTAAAGGAATAAGATGCTTAGGTCTCGAGAAGGTGAAGGGTCTAAGCCTAGAACCCTCGCCAGCAGCTAGAATAAGACCTTTCAGATTCACTTTGTAAGCACCTCAAAAATAATATGAAGAGAAGCTAAAAAAGTTTCCTACATGGTATGAACCTCAAGCCTTGCCTACTCCACGGCCATTACATTAAATTCCTTACAACCTACTATTCAGAGAACTCTAGGACAGAGTACTTTAATTTCAATGCCGTTATCTCGCGAGAGCTATGACAGAAGCTTATAAAATCGGTAGTAGGATAACATAAGTAGGATGGCATCAAGTATGCTCTGTAAGTATATTCTCTTATTATAGATATAAAGGATTGTATTATATCTATAAACAGAACATAAAAGAGGAGGACATGCTAAGATCTATAAACTTCTACGGGCTTATGAAGCTAGTTGCAGAACAGGTAGCTCTTAGCTTAGACGGTAATGTTATAAGGGTTTCAGCAGTTTACGGCCCGGGACCTGGAAGACCTAATTTCGAGAAAATAGTTTGGGAAAAGCTAAGTAGAGGCGAAATTGAAGAAGCAACGGTAGATCAGTTCCTATTACCTACATTCAATCTCCATATAGGAAGAGCTCTTGCCAAAATATTAAGGCTTGGAAGAGATATTGATATACTGCACGTGGCAGGGCCCAGGCTCAGTAGATACGATTACGCCCTGCTAGTAGCCAGAGTTTTTAATCTTAAAAGTGATCTAATCAAGTCGATAACAATGGATAAAATACCATACAAAGCTCCGAGACCGAGAGATAGCAGTCTTGATAACTCAAGAGCTAAAAGATATACTGAATTAAGCTTAAACGATGTAGAAAGTGCCTTAAAAGAATATGAATCATACCAGCAATTCTCTAAGTTTTAAACTACTAGAAAGTAACAAGGAGGGACAGAGTCGTCCTTGAAACTCTTGCGTTATCCCAGGAAGAGTATTTACTTTTGGCTACAATAAAACGATCTCTCGTATGGGTATTACGTGTATGTGGTTTTATTTGCTTCATTAATTTTTAAATTATCTTTGTAAGCTTCTCTACCAGTACTTTCGTATCTTGAAGATATTCATTAGGTTCTGACAATATGAGATGCCTATAAGGTTCAAATTTTTTAATGTAGTAGTCGAAGTTCTCTAAGTAATACTCAATCTCTTCTGCATACTTTTTGTAATCTATCTTACAGCTCGTATAGCAATTGAGTTTAAACTCGGGTGGTATTGGACAATCTTCTACATGATAACATCCGCCATGGTTGTTTACTATTGTTATATTCCCTAGCGCTACCGCCTCTCTGGGAGGCCTATCTCTACCAGGATGAATTCCTATATCTATGAAGATCTTTGTTTTAGATAGGATCTTAATCATACGATCTTTACCTACATTCCATAAATCAACGACATTAATTCCTCTCTTCCTAAGTATCGATACAAGCTTAACTGCCTCAGGATACGTTTTTCTAGGGTTCCAGGCAATAATATCCTGCTTCTTGTCATAGTCGATTTTCTTTGCTTCAATTAAATATTCTTCCTCAAGAGGCTCATGGAGTATTATAATATCACCTTCTCTAACACTACTACGCTCCAGAAATCCCTTAGCGTAAATCGATTGTGCTATATGGAGATCAGCGTTTGGTATGGGTACAAGCTTGTTAGCGATTGAATGTCTTACGAACTCAGAGAAATAAGCGTTAAGTATAGCTCTATACATCAGACTTCTATGTGGTTTTAATAGTGATACCTCACGAGGTTCAGTTAAATAGGGTACTATGGATAATATTAGAAATGGTCTAGCGAAACTATTTACAAGTGCGTGGAGATGAACCTTAACCTTAGAGCCTAGCGATCTACGCGCATATATGCTTAACACGTAGTTGTCGACGGCAAGCCAGTACACCACCTTCCTTGCCTTACTGAAGAACTCTAAGAAATGCATAGCTGTCTCCGGTACGATAATAATAGACTCAGAAGCGTCATTAACCCTACTAACAGTAGTCCAAGGACATTTGAACTTCCTGTAATTAGGGTCGACCGGATCAAGGTCTCTTACATTATAAAAGGCCATAATTGCAACGACATCGTAATAATTCCGTAAGACATGACATAACTGAAATAATGCTGTAGGTCCTCCAGTATAGACCCTAGCAGGGCAGATAATGTAAACTCTCATATTAACCTCCCCGCTGTAAAACCCGCTGAACATCTTAAATTTGTTGCTATTGACACAAATCACATTAATATCTGGGGGTGAGTTTACCGAAGCTAGATGATTTTGACAGGTTTATTTGATCTTAATCGCAACTCGATCTGCTTTTTCTATTAATAACATGAATTTATCGAACCTTACTCTCCCACGTTACTCACCAAGCGTTACATCAATACACCACTATGTTCATCTCAATGAGTAGGGGGAACGCTAGTTTTTTAAGTTTTCCTATTAATTCATGAATACAAGAGCCGCTACATTGGCTTCTCTAACTATTTTCCAGTATGATTTCCAAGGTATTATAATGGAACATTATTTAGTGGCTCCCTGTATACGCGAGGCAGGGCCTAAGACTTCAGGAGTCTAGTAATGGGCTTAGACTATAGATTCGCGATCAGATGATGAAGCGTGTTTCCAAGGAGTATTATTAGTTTAGTTCATCTGCTATTAATGTTAGTTACTAACCTTAAACTTTCTTCAAGTATCTTATCTGTATTTAAGTACCTCCACGTTCCCCATCTACCTAGAACCATTACTCCAGACTCTCTTATGAATTCCATTAGCCTCTCCCTAGCTTTGTTTGATTGAATAGTGTGTAGAGGGTATGCATATCTATGAACCCAGAGCTTAGAGAACAGGATCTCTCTCCCAGACTCACTTATCACTCCGAGTTTCTTCAGCCCTTCCAGGGATTCTTCTACAAGTCTTTCAGGATTCACTTCAATAGCTGGAGGTATTGATATTTCAACTAAGATCGAAGAATACCTATTCGGATCGGGCGTATTATAAGGGCTGTAATTTGAGATCCACGAGTATCTATGGAACACTATACTCCTATCAGGTACGTATACCCAATGCATATCCGGGGCTTTTCCCTCAAGAGCTACTCCTACAACAGCTAGGGAATTGTAGTCAAGATGTTTAGCAATCTTAATGATATCCTCCTGTGCTGCCATCACCTCTACAAGTTCATTTAAAGGAATTGTTGAAATAAGCTTCCTACCTTCAAACATACCATTTACAATCCACCTATCCTCAACCCTCCTCACCTCCCTAACCTCGATACCCCTAACCAACCTTAAGCCCATTGATGAAACTTTCTCTAAAACACTATCATAGAGAGCTTGAATCCCGCCTCGTAGAGGATAGTAGAAAATAGCCTGCTCTCTATAACCCTCAGTAGGAACACCGGCCCCAGATCGCACCACATCCCTCCAATCAGGTACAGGTAACCTTCCTGGAATGAAAACCCAGTCAACATCAACTTCGTCAAGAGGTCTTTTCCATATCTTTTCATTATAAGGCTCTAGGTAGAGTCTAGCAATCTCCCTACCGAAGTAGCCGTAAATCCACTCACGTAAATTCCTCGGCCTCCAACCGGGATTCCTGTAAACTTCAAGTAAAGCCTCAATAAACGATACTAAGATCTCTGCACGCATACTAGGTGGTAGCATGAATAAACCGTTTTCAAACGGGTATGGTACAGCAGTGTTATTGATAAGCACAAAGGTTTTCCTATAATGTTTTACAATATTACCATCAAGGAATGCCATGATCTCTTGAAGAGATTCATTATTACGGGAAAAAATAATATGGCTTCCAGCAATATCAAAGGTAAACCCTTTTATAACCTCAGATCTAAGTAAACCCCCCAATGTAAACTCTCTCTCAATACAGGTAACACTTAGCCCACGTTTTAACATATAATAGGAAGCTAGGATACCGGCCCAGCCACAACCGAGAACTATAAAATCGCTTGTAATCACAAGCTACCACCTACACATACCAAGCTATTCACTAAAAATCGTTAGTATTTTATTAAGATTTAAAAGTTTAAGCCTATACGGGGATATGGGAGTCGATGTAACTGGGTTTCAAAGAGATCTCATCACTTATAATATGTTAAAGCGAAGAAAGCCGGTGTTAATAATTCTTAAGCTTTACTATATGATCTACACTGGATTCTTACATTAACCCCTATCACTTTAGACTAAGCCATAACCAAGTCTTACTCTTAGTGTTTAAAGATATTTATTGATAAGTTACATAGAAGTTTCATGTTGGTACAAGTAAATAATTACTCTTCTCTATGTGGAGCATTCTGTAGTTTAAATTATTGGCGAAGATTTTAATAACACTGAAGTTCCCTCCATTTACTATTTCTAATATAACCTTAGGCTAGAATGTTTTCAGGGTTTCACGTGAACCAAATAATGCTTCCACCTCTGCACCCTCAACATCTATTTTAACTACATCAACACTTTTGAGATTTAGCGTTGCAACTATATCATCTATCGAGAAAACATCAACGATAACATAGTCTGACGAGCCTCCCTTAACACTATGCCAGCCCGATTGACTTGCTGTGTATAATTCCACTTACCCCTCTTATTCCACACGGCAACCTTCAATGGTAATACATTGTTCATCTTATTAATCAAATCCAATGTTTTTAAGCAATTATAGGAAGTTGATTGGGTACAGTATTTATTATATAACCTGCCCTTTCTTAAGAATTCTTCCGCAAATACTGTGTACTTATTGATATGAGCACCTCCATCCATGAAAACGCTATCCTGCCTAAGAAGTTACTTTAAAACTATGCGAGTCTTTCACTCAAAAGACGTATAAGCGATAAGGTAGCTTTCCAAGTCAAGTAGGCAAAGAACTTTCTCATCAACTCCCAATATAACGTCCTCAACTAGTCTATCCGCAATGAAATTTATAGCGTAACCCGCTTTACTATATCTTGTCTTAGGAAGCCATAGCGTAACATCTAACACTAATGCTAGAGAAAGAACGCCTTTACCTTTAAAACCAACTCCTGAATTTATATCATATAATCTCTTGTAAATTCTGTTCGCTACTCTACGAGGGAGAAACATAATCTCGTACTTTCTCTACTATTACATCTATCTAAGGGTTTTAAGCTCGCTTTAACTCTTAGAAATGGTTTAACTAGGAATTATGTGTTCTACCAGCTTCGTCTACTAAATTATTCTGGTCTTAGCATTATAAGCTTAACCCTTCATTATTAGCCTTAGGAAGAGTAGGCTTCTAGGTATAAGATATCACAGTTACTAGGCATTATAGAGATTTGAATCTCAATAGCAATCTTTAATTACCACATTAGTGGTATTGGGTACCCTGTTGATCTTCCTACGTAGTGTCCTTTTATGTTTAGCTTGTATCCGCATCTTGGGCATCTGTTGTCCTCCTTCAACTTGTACTCTGTTACTGTGAACCCGTACCTTTCTATCACCTTGTAGCCGCAGTTTGGGCAGTATGTGTGTTCTAGTGGGTGTCCTGGCACGTTTCCGATGTACACGTGTTTTAACCCTTCATCCATGGCTATCTTGGCTAGCTTCTCTAGCGTCTGCACCGGGGTCCACGGCACATCTGTTAGCTTGTAGTCTGGGTGGAATCTTAGTAGGTGGAATGGCGTTTCCGGGCCTAGGTTGTCTGCTATCCACCTCGCCATCCTCCTTATGTTCTCCGGGTTGTCCCCGTACTTTGGTACCACTAGGTTTGTTACCTCAACCCACCAACCCTTATCCCTCATTGCTACCAACGTCTCGTATATGAGCTCCGGGTCTCTCACGTTCATTATCTTGTTGTAGAACTCCCTATCGCCTCCCCCCTTGAAGTCCACTGTTGCAGCGTCCATCAGGTTCCCTAGCTGGTCTACAGCCTCTGGTGTCATGTAGCCGTTTGTCACCATGGTGTTGAAAAGCCCCCTCTTGTGAGCTAGCCTCGCTGTATCCTCTAGGAATTCGTAGAATATTGTTGGCTCGTTGTAGGTATAGGTTATACCCTGTGCTTCGTATGCTAGGGCTAGCTCTACTATCCTCTCATCTGTGAACTGAACACCTGCAAGCCCCCTCTCAAGCCTACTCTGGCTTATCTCCCAGTTCTGGCAGAATTTGCAGAAGAAGTTGCAACCTACAGTTGCTATGCTTACAACGCTACTAGCTGGGTAGAAGTGCATTAAAGGCTTCTTCTCAATAGGGTCGAGGTTTACAGCTGTTAGTAGGCCGTAGACTAGAGTGTACAGCTTACCATCAACGTTAAGCCTAACACCGCAAACCCCATACTTACCAGGGGCTATGAGGCAACGTCTATGGCATAGATAGCATTCAACCCACCCATCCCTACCGCTAACAGACCTCCAAAGCCTAGCCTCCCTAACATTAGGTCTTTCAACTAGGTTAAGCCTTAAACTCATACCCTATACCGTTATAAAAGGGGATGTCCGAAGTTTAAAACCCTAAACATATAATCTCCACATGTTAAAAACGTTCTTATAGGGGTTGGATACACTTTTAAGGTTGCGTGTTTATAAGACTACTGGGGCTTGATATGTCTTCAACCACCACCTTCAAGTTTGGGGTTGAAGGTCTCGATGAATACTACCCCGGGGTTCTAATCCCGGGGACGCTTCTCGTCATAGCAGGTCATCCTGGTTCAGGTAAAACATCTATGGCAGCCCAGCTCTGCCACGCTAATGCTTTGAATGGTAGGAGGTGTCTCTACGTTAGCACACAGGAGACTGAGGAGAAGTTTTTAAAGTTCATGGCCAGGTTCGGCTTTAACTTCGAGCTCCTAACAGCCTCAGGCTATTTTAGGTTCTTAAGACTCCCACTTATTAGTAGTGAGGATGCCCTCGACGGAGTCCTTGAATCCATTACAAGTGCGATCCTAGAGTTCAACCCTAGCATAGTAGTGGTTGATAGTATAAACCCCATGACCAAGGTTGTAGTAAGTGATGCTAGGAGGAGAGCTCTCCTACAAAACTACTTCTACAACATAGCATTCGATATAAAGGGCTTAGTAGTCCTCATAGCCGAGGTTCCACTAGGTAGAACCACCATAGAGGAGTCGGGTGATGTGGAGTTTGTCGCAGACGGGATAATAATATTGAGGCACGAGCTTAGAAACGGGCTCGTAGCTAGGAGGATGGAGATTAGAAAGCTTAGAGGTGCACCCCTAGAGCTATCAGAGCTACCATTCACAATAACAGCTTACAACGGTATAGTAGCCCTAGTACCTCCAAGAACTAAGAGCTCTAGGAGGGGGGAGGAGCTTAGGAGGTATAGGGTTGAATGCAAACCTCTAGAGGAGGCTGTAGGGGAGTTTATAGGAGGAGATGTGATCCTTATAGCAGGAGCTCCACATGAGCTAACATGGGGAAGTGTGTTAAAATGGATTTCAAGGATAGCGTTTGAATCTAAAACAAACATGACCATAGTATCCTACAGAGGCTCCGAGGAGGATGTTGGGAGAGTTCTAAAAGAAATTAAACTAGGAGAGCCCACCCTAGGGGATGTATTGGAGAAAACCTCTGTAACAACATTAAACCCAACGCTCCTAAGCCCTGAAGCCCTCTTCAGCCTAGAACTAGAGCATTTAAACAAAGTTAAACCAGGTGTAGCAGTGGTTTTAGGTGTTGACACCCTAAAACACTTATACAAGTTAAACCCACTCCTAGTGGAGAGACACCTTGACATAGAGAGGGGGGCTGCGAAAGACCTGGGAATACTATTATTTAAAGTAGCTCACATAACATCAATAGAGGATATAAACTGGGAGCTACCGAGATCAGATGTGGTTATAATAGTTGGAGATACTGTAACAGGGATAGCTGGGGGGAGGGTGGTAGCTTATAGGATGAGTGGTTCTGGGAAGCTTGTAACCTCTAGGGATCAGTTGAAGGAGTGCTTCTAAGACAACCTCAACCCCTCGTAGGCCAGGCTGGAGGTAAATTACCATAATATACGTAAATTACGGTTGTAAACGGTAGTTTATATATAGTTGCTGATTTAAACTCCCTATAGGCTGGTATCAAGTGGAGTTGAGGGAGACTTTGATTAGCGATGCATACGGGAGACCTCTGGAGAGCCTTAGAGTGCTTGTAACAGCGGAGTGTAATTATAGATGTTTCTTCTGCCACCTTGAGGGAGACCCCCTAGGGGCTCCTGCAAGACCTGGTTCTAAACCTCCTCTTATGACCCCAGAGGATTACAGTATTGTTGCTGAAGCTGCATGGATTATTGGGATTAGGGGTTTCAAGGTTACAGGTGGGGAGCCCCTTATCAGGAGGGATATTGTAGATATTATCAGGGCTCTAGCGTCCAGCGCTCCTGGTAGCGATATATCTATGACGACTAACGGTATGCTCCTTGAAGCTCTGGCATCGCGCCTAGCAGGTGCTGGGCTTAGGAGGGTTAATGTTTCTATTCACAGTCTTAGGAGGGAGAGGTATAAGTTCATAACTGGTGTTGACGGCCTCGATAGAGCCGTTAGAGGTGTTAGAGCAGCTGTAAACTCAGGGCTTAAGGTTAAGGTTAACGCTCTACTACTACGCGGTGTTAACGAGGACGAGGTTTTCGATTTAATAGAGTTCTCCAGAGGTGTTGGGGCAACACTACAGTTGATAGAGTTAATACCAGTTGGTATGGGGGCTAAGCTACTTAAAACCCATAGATTCTCCCTTAGCTTTGTAGAGGAGAAGCTCAGGGAGATGGGGGCTGTAGTTGAGGTTAGAAGCCTCCATAACAGGCCTGTTTACAGGCTACCAAATGGGGCTGTGGTTGAGATTGTTAAACCATACTCAAACCCCGTATTCTGCTCCGGCTGTAACAGGCTAAGGCTAGACTCCTCGGGTAAGCTAAGCCCATGTATAAACTGGAGGGGTGAGAGGGTTGATTTGCTATCGAGGATTAGAAGTGCTAGGAGTAGGGAGGAGGCTGTAGTGGAGGCTGTGAAAGCATTATTAGAGGCTAACTGGCTTAGAAGACCATTCTACCTATACAATATACACCATGATGGAGCTCCAAGTGCTATCAATAGCTCTAGGATAGATATTCCGAGGAAATCTGATAGCCTAAGAGTTTTACAGTTGATAAGTGAGCGCAAACTCTCCGGTAAAGGTTAAGATTTAATCTCATGAGCTTACATTTGGAGACGGGGTTCTCATAGGGACTAAAACCCCTGAGGTTACTAGGAGGAACCCTAGTATCCATAGCCCTGCTGTTAGGCTACTCCAACCCCACAGTGCTAAAGCTACCACCCCTACACTCGCCACCAGGCTCCCTGAGAATACAACCTTTGAATCCACCTTAAACGGGCACCCCACCCTATATATGAGCCCCCCAGCTGATACCACTAGGATTGATGCTAGGAGGGATGCCATTATAGCTGGTGTCAGCCCGAAGGGTATTGCCGCTAGGGCTGCTAGGAGTGTGATGCTATGTAGCTTCCTAGACATTAAAACCGCTAGGGTTGACTGTAGCACTATGTAGGGTGCTAGTATTAGAGTCTCCTCTACGAGGAGGAGTGTTGATGCTAGTGTAACGCTAAGCCCTGAGATTAAGATCTCGGGTCTTGGGGGGGTGAGTGCACGGAGGGTTACTGGGATTAGGGGTGCTATGATGACTAGGGGTAGGGGTGCTCCTAGAAGCTCCACTAAGGCTAGTGATAGGAGTAGGAGGGCTGTATAGATTAAAAGTAGAGCTAGAGAGTCGAGTAGGAGGGCTAGGGTTGAGAGGGATAATGTTATGAGAGATAGCCTTAGGAATACAGGGGCGTGGCTGTGGTCTAAGAGGGTTACCATAGCTCCTAAACCTGCTAAAGCCACCCCAATACAGGCTAAAGCCCTATGACCTCTACAACCGTACATAGAGCTTTCACCATGATGGTAATGGTATCTCCGAGGCTAGAACCTCTAACGGTACTAGCACGAAGACTATGGCTAGCGTTGGGGTTGCGAACTTGAATATCCTTAAAGCCTCAGCCTTCGAAGGGCTTCCCACGAAGTATGCTACCCTTATGGATGCTAGTAGTATGAATAACGTTGATATCAAAGCTGCCACATAGCCTCTCGATGTGATGTATGCGAAGAGCCATACAGATAAAGCCATTATCGCAAGGTGCGCTATGGTTAGAGCTGAGAACACTCTAGCATTGTAGTTGAAGGGGGCCATCGGCACGTTAGCCCTCCTATAATCCTCCTCTAGGAAGTACGCTAGAAACCATACATGTAGAGGTTGCCATGCGTAGACCACTAGAGCTAGGAGAATCCCAGGTAAAGTTATAGCCCCAGCACCTGCAGCCCAACCCCCCAGAGCTGGCATGGACCCCGCTATGCTACCAACAACTATGTTGAGAGCTGTAAACCTCTTAGTGAGCTCCGTATAACCTATTATGTCGAAGTAGAGACCGGCTAGGATGGCGAATAGAACGTACTCGTTAACCGTGGAGGCTACAAACACAGCTAGGACTAGCATTAAGGTAACCCCGAAGAGGCTCTCCCCGAGGCTAAGCCTACCAGAGGGTAGGGGTCTCCTACTAGTTCTTCTCATCATAGAGTCTAGGTCGTAGTCAAAGTACATGTTCAACGCTGTCACACCACCTATAGCAGTGAACCCTAGTATCGCTAGCTTAGCGAGCATTAGCAGGTCGAGGGGGGCTCCTGTTGCAATGTAAGCACCGTACATGGTAAGCATGAGTAGAGCGGCCTGCCTAGGTTTTGTAAGCTCTATAAAGGCTAGGGTTTTAGATGTTAGAGCGGCCACGAGATCCACCCCTCAATGTAACCTTTATATTGTATAGTATGAGGGTTTAAATGCCTTATTTATATGAGTTTCTAGTGGTGTCCAGTTACCTTGGGTATCCCTATTGGCGATGAGAGGCTGGCTGTTAGGGAGGCTCCTCTAGTCAACCTAACATTGATAGCCTTGAATTCCACCTTGTTCATTGTAGGCGTGCTCGCCCCCTGGCTTTTAGTCCCTGGTGCTAGGAGCTACTATGATGTCTTGCTCTCACTCGGTGTTATCCCAGCCTATGTTGTTAAGGGTGAGAGGGTTTACACTTTAATTACATCAATGTTCCTACATGGGAGCTTAGTGCACCTCCTCGGTAACATGCTCTACCTCTACATATTCGGTGATAACATAGAGTTTGTATTGGGGAGGGCTAGGTATATACTCTTCTACATAGCATCCGGGGTTTTAGCGGCCTTAACACATATAGCCATAGCTGTTATGTGGAGCCCTGACTCCCTCTACATACCAGCTGTGGGGGCTTCAGGGGCTATCTCAGGCGTTCTCGGAGCATACCTCCTCTTATTCCCCCATGGGAGGGTTAGGTTTATAGCGTTATGGGGGTGGATCCCGGTCATCCTAAACCTCCCAGCTACAATCTACATAGGCTTCTGGTTCCTATACCAGCTTTTCATGGGTATTGTAACTGTTGGAGCTCAGGTTAGCGTTGGAGTAGCATTCTGGGCCCACATAGGTGGTTTCATAGCAGGCCTCCTACTAGCACCCATACTCGTTAACAGGAGGAGGCTTGCGATAGCCAGGATTGAGTACTATGGATACCATGAATACTACGTGTGAATATCAGTCTTCCATTACAACCCCGAACCTAGCTCTCTCAAAAGCCCCCATAAGGATGCTAGCCATTTTAACCATATCAGGTGAGCTGAGGCTCTCAAGTTCAACGAAGGAAACCCCTTCGAAGCCTAGGACCTCGCCTACAGGTCTAGACATCTGGATGTAAACCTTAACTAGAACCCTATCACCACAACTAGCTAAAACCCAGGGAGGCCTCTCCAAGGTGATACAACCTGAAGCTCTGAGAGTCTCAGATACAACCTTTATAACACTAGGTAACTCCATAGGAGTCTGAGTTACCACCCTAAACCTAACCTTATGCAAGTAGAACACCACATTTAATAAAGCCTAACCACAGTTTTAAAATAGGGTTAGCCGGTTGTTAAAGGAAACACTCCCACTTAAAGCCCTAACGTTTATAACACTATCAGCCCCGGTTAAACCAGGTACAGTGAATAGGATATCCCTAGACTCTGAGTTTGAGGCTAGGCTATTAGAAGCTCTCACACTCGTAGAATTCATAGATAAAGCTTACACTCGGGGGAGGGAGCTGGCTGAAGGTAGAATAGCTGCTCATAACATGAGCTTAGGTGATTTAATGGCATCAGCTTTGAGAAGTTCAATGCAGCTAACAGGGTTAAAGCCCATACTAGGTTTAACAGTAGCATCGATAACCCTCTCAACCCTCAAGGGCTTATCGGACTCTCAGGGTAGGAGTTTGAGGGGCTCCCTTAGGCATCTTATAACATCAACTCTGTACAGGAGCTCCCCAGAGGATAGTGTTAAACTAGTGGAGAGCTTAGAGGCAACTGGTATGTCTAATGCTTTAACACATCTTAGAAACCAAGGTGTTACGAGGAGTAGGATATCCCTTGAAGCTCTAACCCTAGGCCATCTATATGAGATCCTAAGCTATGTCGATACGGGGTTTATGTTGAATTTAAAGGACCTAGATATCGTCTTGGAGCTCTCGAAGAAAGTTGTTGAGGAGAAGAGTGTTATAGCAGCCGTCTCGAAGGCGTATGTGGAGCTAGCTTCTAGTAGGAGGATTATTGATGCTAGAGGTTTTAGCTTGAAGAGTTTAAGCGATCTCCTCAGGCTTGATGTAAGTCTAAGGGCTAGGAGGGAGGAGCTGGACTCCCTCCTCGGAGGTGTCTACGCTGTTGTAGCATTAGCCTCTACGGAGAGGTGGCCTTGGATTTAAAGATTGAATGTACATGTTTAGATATAAATTTATAAATTTAAAACTAGTATAGTATTAATGGTGTCCCCTTTGAGCCTAGATATTGAGGGTAAGCTTTTAGAAGCTACCGTTAAACTTATAGAGGCTGCAGCTGTGTGGCTTCCTGAGGATGTTGAGAAGGCTCTTAGGAGAGCTTACGATATTGAAGATAACCCTACTACCAGGAGTTTCCTTAAGGCTATGATTGATAATGTTGAGATTGCTAGGAGTAAGAGGCTCCCAGTATGCCAGGATACGGGGATTGTAATGTTCTATGTTAGGGTTGGCGATAGATTCCCTTACACAGGCCTTCTACCATCAATACTTAAGAAGGCTACTGTAGAGGCTACCCGCAGGGTCCCCCTAAGGCCTAACACCATAGATGTTATTACAGGTAGGAATCCTGGTGATAATACTGGGAGGTACATGCCGTGGATTGATTGGGAGCTCGTTGAAGGCATTGACTACGCTGAGGTAACAGTCTTACTTAAGGGAGGTGGGAGTGAGATTGTTGCTAGAGCTCGCAACCTAGTACCAGCTGAGGGGCTTAAGGGTGTTATGAAGTACGTTATAGAAGCTGTATACGAGGCTGGACCCCAGCCGTGCCCGCCTATCATAGTTAGCGTTGGTATTGGAGCTAACGTATCTATAGCTATGAAGCTTGCTGCGAAAGGGCTTCTTAGACCTGTAGGTGTTAGACATGAGGATCCGGAGGTTGCTAAGCTTGAGGAGACACTACTCCAGGCTATAAACGGTATCGGCTACGGAGCTCACGGTATGGGTGGTAAGGTTACAGCATTGGATGTCCACGTAGACTACGCTCCAAGACACCCTGCAACTCTTAGCGTAGCAGTTGTTATGAACTGCTGGGCTGCACGTAGAGCTACGATGAGGGTCTACGCTGATGGTAGGATTGAATACATAACACATCCCCATTTGAATAAGGAGGTGGTGTGAGGTGGCTGAGTATAAGCTTAGAACCCCCTTATCAGAGGATGTTGTTAGGGAGCTTAACGTAGGTGACATAGTCTACCTCACAGGCATAGTTGTGACAATGAGGGATACAGGGCATAAGAGAGCTGTGGAGCTCCTATCAAGAGGTGAGAAGCTACCGGTAGACATGAGAGGCCTAGCTCTATACCACGCAGGCCCCGTGGTTAGAAGGGTGGGCGATAGATGGGAGGTAGTAGTCATAGGGCCTACAACAAGCACTAGGATGGAGGTCTACGAGTACGATGTCATAGAGAAGATGGGAGTGAGAATGGTTATAGGCAAAGGAGGCATGGGGCCTAGGACGGCTGAAGCGTGCAAGAAGTTTGGAGCGGTATACACAGTATATCCTGGGGGGGCAGCAGCACTGCAGGCGGAGCAGGTTAAGAGGGTTGTAGATGTGCACTGGCTAGACCTAGGAGTACCAGATGCAATGTGGGTATTAGAGGTTGAAAACCTAGGACCACTAACAGTAGTGATAGACTCTAAGGGTAGGAACCTCTACGAGGAGATGTATAGAAGAGCTAGGAGGAAGATAGATGAGGAGATATACCCAGCACTTGGTATAAGGTAACCTTCAAGGTCTAAGGACTACGGCTCCCGTAACACCCCCAACCTTAACCCTCTTTAAAGCCTCATTAGCATCCTCAAGCTTGTAAACGTTAACTGTAACCCTTACACGGGCCCTCCCAGCTACCTCAAGATACTCTATTACATCCCTTCTCGTAACGTTAGCTACACTCTTAACCTCCCTCTCCATCCACAGGTGTTCTGCGTAGTCGAGCGCTATTGGGCCCCTCTTCCTTATAACATTTACCACCAACCTCCCCCCGGGTTTTAATAGGCTGAGAGCTCTAGCTGTCACCTCTCCTACGGGCGTGAAGTCTACGGCCCTATCAAGCTTCTCAGGAGGCTCAGCTGTTGGAGGTCCAGCCCAGTCCGCTCCAAGGCTCTCAGCAAGGGTAGCGTGCTCCCTGCTCCTAGTGAACACTAGTATCCTAGATGATGGGTAGAGCTTCCTAGCAACCTGTATTATCTGGTGTGCTGATGCTCCGAAGCCGAAGAGCCCTAGTGTCAGCCCATCCTTCATACCTAGTAGCCTTAAAGCCCTATAGCCTATGGCCCCAGCGCATAGTAGTGGTGCCGCCTCGAAATCATCGTAGACCCCGGGTAACCTGTAGACGTAAGCCTCTCCAGCCACCATGTACTCAGCATAGCAGCCGTTGAAATCACAACCAGTAGCCTTAAAGGAACCACATAGGTTCTCCTCACCCCTAACACAGTAGTTGCAGGAGCCGCAACTCCACCCAATCCAAGCAACACCAACCCTATCACCAACCCCTACCCTAGACACACCACCACCAACCCTAGCGACAACCCCAACAGCCTGATGCCCTAGTATAACGGGGAGTTTGCAAACCCTCCTACCCTCAACGATATCAACATCAGTCTGGCAAACACCACAAGCAGAGACCCTGATCAAAACCTCACCGAAACCAGGCTCGGGCACATCCAAATCCATTAACTCCAAAGGATCATCCTTCAAAGGCAGGCTAGGATACCTCCTAGGCTCACCCTCAACTTTAATCTCAGCACACTCCCTTAAAACCATAGCCTTCACTGAGCTCCCCACATCAAAGTTCCTAGAACCCGTGGTTAAAATAATAGCACTGGCAACCGCCGTTAACCGGGGGGTTAATGAAAGTTGGAATCCAGCTAATAAGCTAAAGCAACCCCTACTACCATTATGCTAGTTGAAGAGCTCCGCGTAGAGGCTCGCTCATCCATGGAAATCCGGTGAAGCTACATGGCTTAAGGGGGTTACCTTAGGTTAAAGGTAAATCGTGCTCTACGCTAGTCGCATCTAGTAACCTTAGTTCTAAGAGTCTCTAGCCTCGTAGGCTATAACCTGGTTATCCTTGTGATTTTAAGCTATCCAACTATCAGTTTCTGTAGGGTGTGGAGGGTGGCTAGTCTTAGGGTATTGGCTGGTATTGTGGTTCTCGTGATTGTACTAGCAGGTTTACTTGTAGGTTTCAGGTTGCTACAGGCTCCTGGCGAGCGGGAGAAGGTTACCGGGGCTCCTACCGTTACAGAGTCCCCTACTCTTGCTCCTGTTAAGTTGACTGTTGTTACTAGGCTTGCTCCTGAGGAGGGCGAGGCTCTTAGGTCTAGGTTTCTAGCGAGTGGTATTGCTAGGGAGTATGGTGTTGTTGATATTGTGTTTCTTAAGGAGGATGTTTCTAAGTGGCCTATCTACGCTAGTGAGGGTAGGGCTGATGTGTTCCTAATTGGCGGTTATGCTGTTTACAAGGATCTATATGATAAGGGTTACCTAAAGCCTATAAGGGACCCTGAGGTTCTCGGGGTTGCTGAGAGTATAGGTGCTCAGGTTTATAGGGGGGCTGATGGGTCTGTATGCTTCATAGCTGTCTCTAGGACTATCTTCAGCTATACTGTTAACACAGAGTTTCTATCTAAATACAACCTCCCAGAGCCTACGTCTTGGGGTGATCTGTTAAACCCTGTGTACTCGAAACCCCTCCTAGTTGGGGAGAGCTTCGCGTCATTCCCTAAGCCTAGTAAGAGTACGACTGCTGCTAGAACAGTACAGTTGATATTACAAAAGTATGGTTGGGATGAGGGGTGGGCTCTACTAACTGTTATAGGGGCGCTCTCATACATTGTTGAGAGCTCCGAGAAAGCTAGAGATGATGTTGCTCTGGGAGTCTCAGGCCTAGCCCCTACAGTCCTAGTCTACGGGGTTAGAGCTGAGGAGGCTAGTGGTGGTAAAGCTAGGTTTGTGGCTGCGAGAGGGGAGGTTCTACCGGATGTAAGCCCTGTAGCTTTAGCTAAGAACACGCCTAATGAGAGAGCTGCACTAGCTTTCATAAAATGGCTTCTAAGCCCTGAGGGTCAGAGGGCGTTAGCAGAGCTCTTCTACTACCTACCATACGTTAAACCTGAGGGTACAAGGCTTGAGGAGGTCTACGAGAAGGTTAAAGGTAACATATTCAACTACGACCCGGAGGATGCTGCTATGTGGGAGAGGGCTGCAATATACTACTTTGAATCTGCCATAGGGGATCCTGATGCTAACACCCTTCTTAAGAAGGTTTGGGTTAAGGCTGTGGAGTTGTATAACAAAGGTGTTATTAGAGGGGATGAGCTTAGATCGATAGCTATAAAGCTAGGCTCACCGCTAACCATAACATTGGAGGGTAGAACTGTGAAGTTAACAAAGGACTACGCTGTGGAGATTAACAAGAGGGTGGCTGAAGATGCCGGCTTTAGATCTGAATTCATAAGTGCTGTTAAGAAGGCCGCCCTTGAGAGATATAAGGTCATCCTTAGGGAGCTGGAGGCTAGAGGTTAGAGTGTCTAGTTCGACGCTAGCGTTAATCCCCATCGCTTTCACCACAATACTCCTCGTAATCCCCGTGGCTTACATACTAGCATCTCTTATAACGAGTCTAGGCGATGGCTTATCTTATGTCTACGTGAAGCTACCACCTGATGGGGAGCTCTACAGAGTCTATAATATGGGGAGCTCCACTCTCTTAGCTCTAACAGGCTACGATTTCGGACCCATAGCTAACACTCTGATCCTCGCATCCACAGTGTCTATCACCTCTACATGCTTAGCCTTGGTAACAGCAGTTACATGCCTTAGCTTCAGGGGGGCTCTCAGGCTCCTACTAGGATATGTAGTACCGCTTATAGCCTCGCTCCCAGCACCTCTTATATCCGCTTATGCTATCATACACCTATTCCATAGGGATTTCGGCCTACTAAACATGGTAATCGGGCCGCTTCTAGGCGTTAGGATTGCCCTTGAGGGTATAGCCGGTGTAGCTGTATACCAGATTCTAAGCTTCTACCCCATAGCATACCTCATAATACTATCCTACATGGAGTTGATTGATAGGAGTGTTATCGAGGCAGCTTACAGCCTAGGGGATAGGGGTTTAGGTGTTACATCGAAGATACTAGTACCCCTAGCTAGGCCGGCAATCCTCGTGTCAATCTCACTAATCTTCATCCTATCAGCCGAAGACCTATCAGGCCCGATAGCCTTCAGTAGGTATAACTCTGCGAGGAACACCATGTCTTATATAGCATACTATGACTTCGTATCAGAGCTAGGCTACACTATTAGTGTTAGAGCTTTAACCTACATAGCACTCCTAACAATAATAGCCGTGGCAGTCTTCACATCAACGTGGAGGTATCTAAAGTCGTACTCCTACCCTGTAGCCTCACCTGCAAGGATAATCCTGGATTTAGGCTTACTTAGAGTACCCCTAGCTATTACAACTCTACTTCTCATGGCCCTGGCTACCCTACCGACAATGCTTGTTCTAGGCTACTCTATAACAGAGGGGTGGTTTGGATCCTCCACCCCCACCGGTGTAACCATTGGTAACTACGTCAAGGTCGTCTTAAACCCGTACTATGCTAGAGCTCTAATCAATACTGTAACCTACACTGTCGTAGCTGTAATGCTAGCGGTTACTGTAGCTTACATAGCATCTTATTCAAGCCTAAGAACTAAGAGTAGGCTATCACCTCTCGTTGAGATCTCAACAGTAATACCTATTGTTATCCCCGGTATAGCTGTTGGCATAGGGTACTTCTACCTCTTCCACAATACTTTCAAGCAAATCCCAATACTAGATCCCATGGTTAACCCCCCATTATACCTAGTCTTAGCATATGCATCCAGAAGGTTAACCTACGCCTCAAGACCTTTAGCTGCCTCACTACAGAAAATCCCCCTAAGCTTTGAGGAGCAAGCGTTAAACCTTGGAGCTAAGGTGGTTGGAACAATTAGAACTATAATACTACCCCTAACATTAAACCCTATGATGGTAGGAGCTCTCCTCACAGCAATACACGTCTCCACGGAGTTTAGCGTATCAATAGTGCTAGCTGGAGCCCACGGGGTTACAGCAAACCACCCAGCACCTGTAACACCAGTAGTGCTAGGAGCTCTAACATACAACCCACTATCAATACATGTAATGTCAGCCTTGCTGGTGGCAACACTACTAACATCAACTATAACCTCGATCATAGCAATGCTATTAGTAACAGCGCTAACCTCAGAGCTAGGTTTAAGGAAAACCATGATCCTAGCTCGTGGTGTTAGAGCCTAGATGTTAAACTCCACCTTCAACAACCCTATGGGCTATGATTTTAACAGCCTCTCTAAGCCTCTCAGAGCTCTCTACGGCAAAGCTGAGTCTCAACCAGCTCTCACCTTCGGGACCGAAGAGGGTTCCCGGTACTGCTAGAACTCTATCCTCTAATGCTAGAATTTCCACGAGCTTATCAGACGTTATTTTAATATAGTCACCGAGATCCACGTACACGAATATACCAGCTTTAGGCTTGTAGTATGTCGCTTTCGGGAGCTCCTCCTCTATAGCTTCGATGAGCGCATCCCTCCTCCTCACATACTCCCCTATCACGTGCGGGAGGAACCTAGCCCTATACCCTCCCCTAAGATACTCTAGGATTAGGAGTTGTGATGGTACAGGTGTATTGTAGCTAGAAGCCTCCCTCACATGGACTACAGCTTCAGCTACATCAGCTGGAGCTACAACAAAACCAACCCTCCAGCCTGGAACACCGGGATCTTTACTGTACGTCCCAACAGTTACAATGTAGTCTCGACAGTAGTTCTCAGGCCAAGCCATCCCAGCCTCGTAGCGTAGGGTGTAGTAAGCTATATCGTGTACAACGTAAACCCCCCTATCGCAAGCTAGATCAGCTATGAGCCTAGCCACCCCCTCATCGAGAACCCTCCCCGTCGGGTTATCAGGGTTAGCTATAACAACAGCTTTAACCCTAGAGAATAGGCCGGCGATGGGATCAGCCGGGAGCTCCAGATCAGGGTACACTGGGAGCTCCACAACCCTCAAGCCTAGAAGCCTAGCTATGGAGTAGAAGTGGAAGTAAGCTGGAACAATGAAACCCACAGGATCCCCAGGGTCGAGGATTGATGCTAGTGTTGAGAGAAGACCCTCAATACCACCACTAGTAACAACAACCTCACCCACAGGATCAGCCCTAACCCTACCATGCTGAGCGAGATCCAAGGCTATAGCCTCACGGAGCTCAAGCAAACCCCAAGGTGATGTGTAAGAGTACAAGCTAAGATCTGATATCCTACTAGAGACGACCTCCAAAAACCTAACCATAAGATCCCTAGGTGGAGTGAAACCAGGCTGGCCAACGTGGAGAGAGTAGTAATCCAAACCCCTAGACTTGAGGACACCAACTAGCCTATAAAGCCACAAAGTAGGGCTAGGCTTGAGACCCAAAGCTCTCCTCGAAACCCCCAATAGAAACACCTCATATGATGGAGAGTAGGAGAGCCTAGGCTTTAAAATAACATATTAAGGTCAACATAGCTACGCTTTTCAGCTAAAGGCAAACAGCTAATCAAATGTTTTAACCATAACAGGTTTTCCAAACTCTTAACATAAGTAATCTTATGAATACTCAGAACCCCTATAATCACCGTTACTTAGCCAACCCCCCATGTACCTAAGTAATCTAGAGTGTAGGTGTATTAGAATCAAGCCCTTCTATCCCTCATTTCCCTAACAGCTCTTCCAGCATCAGTTTCAATTAGAGGCTTCACATGCTCTAACATTTCAGACGCTTTAGTTTCACCTAGTAACTTGGATATAGCGATTATTACAAGTGAATCAGAGAAGTTCTCCTCTATAAGCTCTCCTATCAAACTACCGATATCCTTGAATCCCTCCTCTTTGCTCACCTTGAACTCCTCCAAAAGCCTGCTACTAATTACAGGCAGGGTTTTAAATGCTATTGCTCAGGAGGTTGGAAGTCTACTGTACTAGTGATGGAGGGAAGGGAGTTTTTGAGAGTGAAAGAAAGTAGTGGGAGAACTTCCTCCTAGTAAGCTAGAGGTTACCTTCTTAGTATGAATACCGCTACTGCTCCTACGAGGAATGCTATTACTGCTATGAGTGCTGTTATTGGTGTGCTTACTCCTACTTGTACTGTTGACGTCTTCTCCTCTGTTATTGTTGCTGTTCTAGTCTCTGTTTTCACCTCTGTCTTGGTTTCTGTTACTACTTTGGTTTCAGTCACCTTTATGGGTTGGCCTACTAGTGATATCATGTATGTTATTAGGTTTGTTATGAACTGTGGGCCGTCTAAGGGTACATTGTAGTACTCTGTTACGGTCATTGGCGTGTAGCCTCCGTACATTGTCTCGCTCGACGCTATTACTACTCTGTTGTCTGGGAATGCCTCTATTAGCATTAGTGGGAATGGGCCTGTGTTAACCTTGTCGTTTAACGGGTCGTAGAACATTGGGCCTAGCCCTCCCTTCTCTGGCGGCTGGTTCTCTACTGCTTTGGAGTTCTCGCTTGTTCTCACCACTACGTAGACGTTCTTTGGTTTGAGCTCCGGCTGTTTAACTGGGTTTACTGGCTTCCCCTGTACTAGTACGAATAGCCCTCCGGGCCCGTGGAATAGAACCTTGTTGTTCTTGAGGTTGTTCTTTAGAAATGCTACCTCAGGGCTTGGATCAACTATGCCTGTAACCCTGTACGCTGCTCCTCCAGCGTTCTCCTTGTAGTCCTCAACACTTATATAATCTATCCTTATAACACTACCTATAGCCTCTAACACAGCGTTCATAGACTGCTGAGCCTTCTCACTACCCTGAGCTGGGTAATCGCTATCCGCTGCAATCCACAAGGCCCTGTTAGGCTTGGAGAACCATGCTTTCACAGCTTCAACCTCCTCACTTTTAATCAAAGCCTCAGGCTGCCCTATGATCAGCACATCTACATCCCTAAGGTTGAGGGCTGTGAGACCACCTACTCTAACCTCGTTAAAAGCTTTCAACACGTCTGGAGGGACCCTTTCGAGATCCGCCTGCTCTGATACTATTAGAACCTTGTAGTACGGTCTCGCTATCTCAACTAGAACCTCAAGCCCTTTAGGAGCTTGTCTATGGCTTAGGTCGAAGGCTACAACTGTAATACCGCTATAGCTTGGGATGGAGCTCAAAGCTAGAACAGCCACCAGCAGGGTTACGAGAGCCAGCCCTAGAAACTTCGCCTTCAACCACACCACCTCCTTCGATTAGAGGGATTACACGTAGGGGGGTTATTAAATGTTAATTGCATAGTCTCTATAGACCTATATTGATGTATGGAGGGAATACATTTAAAATAAGCCTGCTAGGCATAATTATGAATGGTGAGGGGAGGTGGGGTATAGCACCTCTAGACCCCTAGTTGTAGGTGTAGCCATAGCTCTCGTACTCCTAGTCCTAGCGACCTACATGCTATTCATGAGAGGCGGGGAGGCTCCAACGGTAACACAACCTAAAACCCAGACCCCCACTTGGACTCCTGTTGAAACAACACCATCGGAAGTTACTACCACAACGCCAGCTCAGACAACTCCAATGGAGACTCGTACACCTCCGGGGCAACCTGTAGTTCTCAATATTATCACAAGGCATCCGGGCGAGATACAGGTTGCCGCTAAGGAGGCTTTTCTCAAATCAGAGTTTGCTAGAAGGTATAATATTGTAGATGTTAAATTCTACCTTCAAGACCCGGTTGTCTGGGTATCAGCTATTAAGAGGAGAGGTGATTTTGATGTAGCTTGGGGCGGTGGCCCCACACTCTTCGACACGTTATACCTTGAAGGCTTCCTAGCGCCTCTAGAAGGCTCTATAGTTGATATGGCTTTAAGGCAGATCCCAGATGTGTTTGCAGGGGCTTCCATGAAGAGGGTTGGGCCTGATGGGAGGGTGTACTGGGTTGCAGCTGCTGTATCGAGTTTCGGTTTCACTGTTAACCATGATATTCTTAGGAGGTACAATCTCCCTATTCCTAGGAGCTGGGCTGACCTAGCATCACCTATCCTAGGTAGACCTCTTGTAACAGAGTTTAAGCCTATGGTGTCTATAGCTGATCCTCTTAGGTCTACAAGCCATACTAGGATGTACGAGATAATTCTTCAAGCCTACGGGTGGGATAGGGGGTGGGTTACCCTCACCTTAATGGCTGCAAACTCCTTGATAGAGGGTGGGAGTGCCGAGGCTAGGGATAATGTTATACTAGGTAGGGTTGCCGTAGCTATAACTATAGACTTCTACGGCTACACAGCTATGAAAGCCAACCCCTCAACAGAGTATGTGGCTCCAGCAGGTGAGACCATTGTTAACGGTGACCCGATAGCCCTGCTCAAGACTAGTAGGAATCCCGAGGCTGCACTTGCATTCATAGCCTGGGTTTTAACGGAAGGCCAGAAGATATGGTTGAGAGAGGATATAAACAGGCTACCGGCAAACCCCAGTGTCTTCGAGACACCTGAGGGGGCTTCTAGACCTGATCTCAGGAGGGCTTATGAGAGCCTTATTGGAGCTAGGGGTATAGAATTCAATGATGATAGGGCTTTAGCGATAGAGAGGGCTATGCAGATATACTTTAAGGCAACCCTAGTGGATATGGACAGCCTCCTAAAGGAGGTTTGGAGAACACTACTAAAACTATACTTTGACGGTAGAATAGGGGAGGATAGGCTTAGAGAGTACATGGAGAGGATGGGGAGACCTCTAGCATACAAAGACCCCATGACAGGGGCTACTGTAACGTTCACCGAGGAGGATGCAAGGAGGGTGACGGAGATAATATTGAAAGATCCCACTAGGGAGGATGCTTTCATAAGAGCTTGGAGGGATGCTGCGTCTAAGAGGTATAATGATATACTCTCAGAGCTCCAGAGGATAAGGTAGTCTACGTTGGTTCCACCGTCTATCCGTAGGATTACAGGTGCTCTGGTATTCCAGCTAGATACACCTCTCACCTTACTCCTACTACTCTCTCTAACAATCTTCTCCGCAATACTGGTGATACCCCTGGCATCGTTGCTAGCAAAGCCTGCTACGGGGATCTCAATGGATGTTGTGAGGGGGCTTCTTGAATACCCCTATGTGGCCTGGCCTCCTCTAGGTGAGTGGGTTATAAGCGTTGATAGGGGCGATCATAAACTTGTAATACTCAGGTTCAAGGATATGGGCATTATACCCAACACGCTTATCATAGCATTTAGTGTGACAGTCCTAGCAACTCTCATAGGAGTTCTAGTTGCCTATGTATCCGCTAGGTATGAGTTCCCCGGTAGGGCTTTACTGAGGATCCTATCACTCGTACCCCTACTATACACGCCTTTTGTTAACGCTTTCGTAGCATACAAGATATTCGGTGATAATGGGATCCTGTATAATGCTATGATATGGTTTAACTTAGGCTACGCTTTGGAGATAACCTACATAGCCGGTGTTATCCTAGCTCAGACTATGATGTTCTGGCCTATAGTATACCTTAACACCTTAGCTGCACTCCTACAAGTAGATCCGAGCCTCGAAGAGCAGGCTGAGAACATGGGGGCTAGGGGGTTTAGGTTGTTTAGGAGCGTAACGCTACCCCTAAGCCTACCGGGGGTTGCTGCAGGTGCGGGGCTCGTATTCATATTCTCAATGGAGGATCTAGCCGCCCCCATAGCTTTTAAGGTTGATAGGGTTGTATCGAGGGAGATTGTTAGAGCTATCGTGGGTTCAAGGGATATAGAGGCTTTAAGTGTTGAGGTCGTTATACTAGCAGGCCTACTACTCGTATCCGCCCTACTCTGGTTCATAGCTGTCAAACAATATGTTAGCTTAAGACAGTATGCTATGATCGTTAGGGGTGGTAGGTGGAAGCCTAGGGTTACGAGACCTGGGCTCCCAATGTACATTGTGATATACCTAGCTGTGTTCCCCCTCGTGGTCTTCAGCATGCTACCTCAACTTGGGGTTTTAGTGTACGCGTTCTCCGGATCATGGCTTGGGGTTCTACCATCAGATTTTACATTGGATCATTTCAGGGAGCTCCTAAGAGACCCTAATGTTATTAGTGGTTTAAGGAATAGTGTTATATACTCCACCATAGCTATAACGTTGATAGTTGTTATAAGCACCACTATCGCCTATGTTGTTAGCAGAGTTAGGGTTATCGGTGTGGGGGTTCTGGATTTGCTTGCAACAAGCCCTCTAGCAATACCTGGGCTCTCCATAGCTTTAGGTTTAGTCATACTATACAGTATAGGGCCTTTCAAGGGCAGCTTTTTAGACCCGTTTAGTAACCCTGCTGTCCTAATAGCCTTAGCTTATTCTGTGAGGAAGGGCCCCTTCACCACTAGAGCCGTATATGCTGGGTTGCAACAGGTCCACCAAGCGTTGGAGGAGGCGGGCATGAACATGGGGGCTAGCAGGTCTAGGGTTCTCTTCACCATAGTGTTACCGTTAATAGGGTTAAACGTCATGGCGGGGGCTATAGTGAGTTTCGTCTACTGCATGACAGAGGTTAGCACTAGTATAGTCTTGGGGGCTCTAAACCCAACCCAAGCTCCAATAACATATGTTATATACGAGTATGTAACAGCTGGTTATGGTGGTGGAGCTTTCATACACCTAGCTGCAGCCATAGTAACTCTAATTATGGTGCTCCAGGTAATAGCTATAACCATATCAAACTATATACTTAGGTTTAGATATGCATTCCTGGGGGTTTGAGGTTGGCTGAGGTTAGATTAGAGGGTGTTAGCAAGTACTTTGGGAGGTTCAAAGCCCTGGATAGAGTGTCGTTCACCGTTAAACCCGGGGAGATATTCACGTTACTAGGGCCTAGTGGTTGTGGTAAGACTACAACACTTAGGGTTATAGCAGGGTTTGAGATACCGGAGGAGGGCAGGGTTTACATTGACGGTGTAGATGTGACGTTCAAGAAGCCATATGAGAGGAATACAGCTATGGTGTTCCAGAACTACGCCCTATGGCCCCACATGACCGTCTTCGATAACATAGCCTATGGGCTTAAGGTTAGAGGTTACAGTAGAGAGGAGATTAGGAAGAGGGTTAGCTGGGCTTTGGAGCTCCTAGGCTTAAAGGGCTTGGAGAACAGGTACCCTCTACAGCTTAGCGGTGGACAGCAGCAGAGGGTGGCCCTAGCTAGAGCTATAGTTGTTGAGCCCAAGGTGCTTCTCTTCGACGAGCCTCTAAGCAACCTAGATGCAAGGCTTAGGATTAGGGTTAGAGAGGAGATAGTATTGTTGCAGAGGAAGCTTAGGATAACAACGATATATGTTACACACGACCAGGAGGAGGCTATGAGTATTAGCGATAGGATAGCTGTGATGGATAGAGGGCGTATAGTACAGATAGGGACACCGTGGGAGGTCTACAGCAACCCAGCTAACGTATTCATAGCAACGTTCATGGGGAGGAGTAATGTACTAGAAGGGGTTGTCGTGGGGAGGGAGGCTAACGGCCTGTACATAGTGGATATTAACGGCTTAAGAGTATACGGTACATCTAGGGAGAGCTTAGGAGAAGGTGATAGAGTTAAAGTAGTCATAAGAAACGAGGATGCAGAGCTTCTAGAAGAGGATAGGACATCTCCTAATGTAGTAGAGGGGAAGGTCGTCAGAGCAAGCCTAATAGGGTTCGCCATCCAAGCAAGGCTCCTCCTAGATAATGGTGAAATCATAGCAATATACCTTAAAAACAAAACCACTATAAACGAGGGGGAGAAGCTAAGGATATACATAAGCCCTGAAGATGTGAAGATATACAAATCCCTTGAAACCGTGGAAGTTTAAAAGCAAGTTCTAGGAGCTCATACCACTACATTGTTTTACAGCAGTCAATTAGAGGTATTTAGATCTATGTAGGAAACAGTTAATAGCCTAAGCTATGTTATAGCGGGTGTGTGGTGTTAGAGGTGTGGGTGGCGTGATTCTTTCAAGGCTTACCGTGGCCTCTATAGTACTCCTCCTAGCCATACTTACCTCTTATAGTGTCATAGCTTACAGCCCCGGTGTGGCTACTCTAGGAGAGCCTTACATAGTCCTCCCCTCATACCTCCTACCAGCTGTTGTTAAGCCTGGTGATGTCTTAGAGGTTAGTGTTAGAGGTGTTAGTTCTGTTGATGTTAGAGATGCCTACTTGTATGGTGTTAACGGGCGTTATAAGCTAGCCTTCGAGGGGTTTAAGGGGGATACTATTAGGGTTGACCCTGCATACTCCTTTGAAGTTGTTAAGCTATCGTTTAGAGCTCCCTTAGATGTACGTAACGGTCTCTACACTATAGTTATTGAAAGCGATAAGGGTCTACTGTGGATGCCTAATAGCGTTATAGTTGATAGTGGTGGAGGGCCTCGAAGCTTCATTAGAGTTGCACAGCTAACTGATATACACTTCGGAGCTGAACAGGGAGGTTACCCTAATAACTTCAAGCACACCCGCTACGTAGCATTGCTCAACACCCTGGTTGAGAGATTTGGCGTTAACCTCGTTGTCTACACAGGGGATTTGATAGATGTTGGTACGGATATTAGATCCTATAGGGATTTCTTTAGGATTGTGAGTCAAGTTCAGGCACCTCAGCTAGCCGTTACGGGCAACCATGACTGGGCTCAGGTTGATAGCACTAGATTGCTAGTGGAGAGGTTCTACGGTAGGTATGTTGTACCACTTAGGGTTTGGAGTTTCGCTTACGGAGACTTCCTATTCGTAGGTATTGATACTAGGATGGATGGCTACCCTGAGATGTGGCAGCTGGACTACCTTGAGGATGTTATAGCTAGGAATACTGATAAAACGGTGGTCATTCTAATGCACCACCCCTTGTTCACAAACGCTGGTGAGTATAGGGGGAAGCCTGAGGATCTAAGAAGGAGTATCTACAGTAGTTGGCGTGATGCAGGCTGGGAGCAGGCTGTAAGACTACTTGGGATCGTGGAAAGGTATAAGAATGTTGTTGCAATCCTAGCCGGGCACGTCCACAGAGATGCTGATGCTATCTATGTGAGATCAGATGGGTCCAAGGTGTACTTTATAACAACAACCACTGCGAACCACGGCTACCCGGAAGGCTACTACTGGGGTATGAAGGTTGTAGAGATATCGAGGGGTGAGGTGAAGGTTTTAACCCCCATGGCTAGGGAGTATACGCCTACAAGTGGTAGTATGAACACTGAGAGATTCCTAGTCTTCGAGGTCGCTGATCCAAGCAACACCGCAGTATCATGGTTCTTCAACACGACTGGTTTCAAAGAGTTTAATGTAGGTAATGTCACCCTAGTATTCTACCTCAACAAGACCTCGCCCCTAGAATCTTATAAGATCTATGGTGATCAGGGGAGGATCCATGGGGTTAAAAGCTACGATGTAGGGTTATACTACTTGTTCAAAGTATACGCTAACATAACGGGCTATGGTAGGATTACTGTAGCTTCATATGATGACGTGGAACCCCCACGTCTAAGGATAATGTCCATGAGCCCTAGAGAGCCTGCATTAAATAGAACCCTCGTTATAAACGTTGAGGCAACAGACATAGGATGGGGTTTGGAACGCGTAGTGGCAATCGTAATGGTTAACGGAGCTCCTAGAGGTTTTGTGGAAGCTCAGAGGACCATGGATCCCACTCAGTTCAGGATCATAATGAGGGTAGCGGAGCCTGGTAGCTACGATGTCCTAGTACGAGCTATAGATCTTAGAGGTAACATTAGAGAGGAGAGGCTAACATTCCAGGTAGCACCACCTCTAACTGAAACACCTGGAGTGGGGACTCCAACACCGACACAAACACAACCTACAGTGGAAACTAAAACTGAGGCTGCTGAGAAACCCACGACACCTCCGGAGACACCGTTAACAACGCCTATGATTGAGACGAAAGCCCCAGAGGAGGCTGGTTGGGCTAGTGCTTGGATGCTGGTAGCTGTGTTAGCCTTGGTGTTGGTGGTTGTAGTTGTACTCCTACTAATTAGGAGGAGGCCGGCCCCATAATAAAAGCTTTTATAGCCCTAACTACCTCTATAATTTTTGAGTGTTTACCTATTTAACCTGAGGGCTTAACGATGATAGGTTTAGTTGAGTCTATCTCAGGTTACGCTAGCTTGGTGGTGGAGAGGTCTAATGCCTCGTTCTTAGCTCTAGCTATTCTAGTCTACATTTTATCCCTCCTAGTCTCAGCCTTTAGATGGCTTACAGCCTCAAGGCTCTCCTACAGCACTTTCAACATTGTTGGTGCATCCGAGTCCCTCCTCGTAGGTATATTTGTTAATAACCTACTCACATTCTACAATGTTACAGGAGAGCTTGCTAGGATAGGGTGGGCTAGTTTAAGGCTTAGAGTTGAGTCTGCTAGGCTGCTCGTAGGGGCTCTTGCTGAGAGGGCTTCGGAGCTCCCAGTAGCACTACTCTACCTTAGCCTATCCACAGGCTCCCTGTTTAAACTCTCCCTTCTAAGTCTAGCTGTTATACCTAGTTTGAAGAGCTACGCATCAGGTATGTTTAAAGCTGTCAGGGACCTGGCCTCAAGCCCCTCTCGCCTAGCTCTTGTTCTACTACTCTCCCTAACAATATGGGTTCTAGATACTACCAGAATACTCCTCGTAGCCTCAGCTTTTAATGTAAGCTTAGCGTTCACCGCCGCTCTAGGCTTAACTGTTATCCACGTAGCATCGAGGTTCTCCCCTACACCTGCAGGCGTGGGCGTCCTTGAGGGCGGTTTTATAGGTTACCTAAGACTACTGGGAGTTCCGCTAGGTGATGCCACCCTGATTGTTTTAGGTGAAAGGTTTGTATCAACACTTATACCCACAGTTGCTGGAGCCCTCCTAGTACTCCATAGGGGTGGTATTAGCGTTCTAAGAGCATCTATTAGAGGTGTCTCCGTTGAGGGTGGTAATGGTAACTGATAGTTTTAAACCGAAGATTGGTGGTATTGAGAGTGTCCTATGCGATCTAGCTAAGGTTATGTCGAGGTCTCATGAGGTTTACATTGTTACATCCTCTAAGACCGCTCATAGCACCTATGTCTACGAGGACGGCCTAGGGTATGTGACCGTTAGGTTGAAGTCTAGGAGGTTTAACTATAACGGTGTAACCCTTAGCCCTTCCACCGGTGTTGCTCTATACAAGCTGGTTAAGAGCCTAGACCCCGATGTAATCCACGGCCACGGGACTTTCTCAACCCTATCAATAGCAGGGGCTTTAATGGGGTCTAAGGTGGTTAAAACACCCTCTTTGGTAACAGCACACTCCTTCATAGGTAGGGATACGCCTCAGTATGTTGTTAAAGGGTTGGAGCTCGCCCTTAGAAGGGTTGATATGGTAACAGCTGTTAGCAAGGCTGTAGCTGAGGATGTTATGAGGAGGCTTAAGGTTAGTAGGGTTACTGTTACCTACAACTGCCTTCTAGCAGATGAATGGGTTAGGAGGGAGGGTGAAGCCATGGATCTTGAAGGAGATCCTGTGGTATCATCTGTTATAAGGCTAGCTCATAGGAAGAACCCACTGGTGCTGGTTAAGATAGCAGAAGCTCTAGCTAGGGAGGCCCCTAAAGCCAAGCTGTACATTGCAGGAGACGGGCCTCTTAGGAAGCCTCTTGAGTCTAGGGTTAAAGCTAGGGGTTTAAGGAACATAGTATTCCTAGGAGCCCTCCGTAGAAATGATGTTAAGAAACTTCTATGGTCCACAGATATATTCGTGCTCCCAAGTAGAGTAGAGGCTTTCGGCATCTCAGCCCTGGAGGCCATGGCATCCAGGGTCCCGGTAGTAGCTTTTAGGAGTGGTGGGATACCGGAGGTTGTAGTTGACGGAGTCACAGGTCTCCTAGCCAGTGGAGACGATGATCTTGCTAGGTTAACGGTAAACCTTGCATTAGACAGGGAGCTCTCCAAAAACCTAGGTCTTAACGCTGAGCTTAGAGCTAGGATGTTCGACTGCAACATAGTAGTAGGTAGGTATCTGCAACTCTACAGGTTAGTAGAGAGGATGCGTGATGAGAGAGGGTTGGGCTAGAGATCGCATACCAAGCTACAACCTCAACCCCGGCAGGGAGACTCCGTGGGCTATAGTAACCTTCGATGTCGAGATGGACGCTCCCCCCTACATGAGCGGATGGAGGGGGGTTGATGAGGGCCTCTCAGCTATACTGGAGGTGCTGGATGAGAAGGGTGTTAAAGCCACATTCTTCACCTTAGGCTTACTAGCTGTTAGAAAACCCAGAGCTATTAAAGCTATCCTAGATCCAGGTCATGAGATTGGAAGCCACGGGTTTGATCATAAAAGGCTTGATAGACTACCGTTAAGGGAAGCTACCCACAATATAGGGTTGAGCTTGAAGCTTCTAAGGGACTACTATGACGTTGTTAGCTTTAGAGCTCCCAACCTGAAGCTACCTCCAAGCCTCATACCAGCTCTTAGACTTCAAGGTGTAAAGGTTGATTCGAGCATCTCATGGTATAAGCCGCCCTTCAAAATAGCCCCCCTCATAGAGTATGGTATCCTAAGGGTACCTGCAAGCTATCCTAGTAGTGTTCTAAGACTCCCCTGGAGGATTCTCAAAACCCTGTTCAAGCCCGGGCTAGACTACGTCATACTACTACATCCATGGGAGGTTGTAGATTTAAAATGCGGTTCCAGGCCGGATCTAACCGTTGGGGTTGGAGGGAGGGTTCTAGGTAACCTTAGTGCTCTCATAGACCATCTTAGATCCCATGGTTACATGTTTAAAACTATGAGGGAGCTCCTAGCAAGCTCCTAGATCTCTCGTAGAGGTGTACTGCTATAGCTAGATCTAATAATGAGTAGCCAACACTCTTATAAACTCTAATATCACCCCAATCGCATCGAGCTCCCTTCAACGCCTCTGAGAGCTCCACAATGCTCTCTGCTCCTATCCAATCGTCACTCTCACTAGTAACCCCCTCTCTTGTATCTACAAGTAGGCATTTACCCCTCCTAACAAGCTCTGGTTCAAGCTCTCTTACAGGTCTTGGAGCCCCAATACTCGCTACTAAAGCACCACTTCTAACATAGGAGTTTATAACAACAGGCTCTCTACTAGTGGTAGCTGCTATAATGGTGTCGGAGGCTTCAAGTAACTCCCTAAGACTACCGGCCACCCTACCATCATAGCTTTTAGCTAGAGCTTCAGCCCTAGCCTTAGTTAAACTATACACTAGAAGCTTATCGTAACCGAAAGCCCTCCTAACAACCTCTAGGTGGTAGCGTGCCTGGACACCAGCACCTATAATGCCTAGAGCCCCACCACCATAACCCATAAGCTTTAATGCAACCAAGGTGGTGGTAGCAGTTCTCCAACCAGTAGCGGGGCCTGCATCAGCCTCTAACAGTATATCACCACTCCTAGGATCGAAGAGGAGAAGAGTACCCCTAACAAGAGGTAAACCCCTACCAGGATTCTCAGGATAGACACCTACAATCTTAACAACATAGTAGCCTAGACCGGAGGCTGGCATGACACCAAACCATGAGCCTAGGTACTCTATAGCAGTTCTAGGAGGAGGCCTAGGGGATCCCGTTAGAGCTCTCTCTATTAAATCCATAAGACTCTTAACATCAACAAGCTTATCAACATCCAACCCGGAGAGCTTGAAAGTCATAGCTAGAAACCCTAACTTCTAGGCGTCTCGTAGAGAATATAAATGTTTACGTGGAGTAGGGTTGAACATTGTTTATAACGATGTATAACTATACATACCATAAGAATTTAAGTGTGATGCGCGATACTGAGTGTAAGGTGTTAGGTGTTGAGTGAAATAGCTATAAAGCATTATTTTATGGTTGAGGATGTTAAGCTGGTCGTATACATAGCTGCTCTTATATCAGCTTCAATCCTTCTATACAGTCTGGTCGTAGCTTACCGTAGGTGGACTGCTTATGGTGAGAGGCTTGGTTTCAACCTAGGTGGTTCTACTAGAAACCTCGTCTTATATAGTTTACTCCAGTGGAGGGTTTTAAGGCATAGGTTTCCTGGTTTTATGCACCTAGCTATATTCCTTGGTATCCTATGGCTTTTCACAATGACTGTTCTTAGAGCTCTAGACTACTATATAGGCCCTTTCCTTGTGGGCTGGGTTTGGATTGCCTACAAGTTCCTGGGCAACATTGCAGGGCTCCTGGTTGTGGTAGGTTGTAGTGTTGCCATTATAAGAAGGTATTATGGGCTTACACCAGGGCTTCCCAGGGATCCAGGTTACTATGTCGTCCACGGGCTCCTCATAGCCATAGTTGTTTCCGGCTTCGCCCTAAACGGTATGAGTGCTGCAGCCTACAGGGCTACCTTTGAATCGCCCTTCTTCGACCCCATAGGCTACCTCTTCTACATACCCGCATCTCAACTTTCATTTGACGAGCTTAGATTCTACTATAGGATACTCTGGGTTGCCCACATGCTGTTAGCCCAGCTAGCTATAGCATTGATCCCCTTCACAAACCTCTGGCATATAATTGCTTCCAACATGAACATAGCCTTAGCTAGACCCAGCCCCCCCGTTGGAGCTCTAAGAGGGTACCCCGATGTAGATGAGAGGCTTTCAAGTGGTACACCGCTGGGGTTGGCTGAGTTAAGGTATTCTACGTGGAAGCAGAGGCTTGACTGGGATGCTTGTACGAGTTGCATGAGATGTACTAATGTCTGCCCGGCATACGCCTCAGGTAAACCCCTTGACCCTAGGCTCGTCATTGTAACATTAAGGGATTTAATGTATAGGGGTGCTTGGAGTGAAAGGCCTTGGGGTGGTAGTGGTGTTGGAAGCGACGCTATATGGAGTTGTGTTACCTGCGGTGCATGCGTCTACGAATGCCCCGTGCTAATACACCATGTTGACTCTATAGTAGACGTTAGAAGGGGTATGATGAGTGTTGGTGATGAGAGTATACCAGAAGGGGTTCTAAACAGCCTCCAGAGCATGCAACAGTTGGGCAACCCAATGGGGGTCTCACCTGTATCGAGGGATGAGTGGGTTGAAGAGCTTAAGTCTAAGTTTGGGGATGAGGTGATAGCTAGTCCTGGTGTTAGCTACGAGTACCTATACTGGCCTGGTTGCGCTACAAGCCTAGACCCTAGGGTTAGGAGTGTAGCTGAATCACTACTAGAGCTCCTTAGAGAAGCCGGGGTTAGAGTAGCGGTTATCCCAGAAAACCTATGTACAGGAGATCCAGCTCTAAGGATGGGGGAGGAGGCTTTATTCCTAGAGCTAGCTTCAACAACACTAGAGGCCCTCTCAAAGTATAGCTTCGAGAAACTCCTGGTAAACTGCCCCCACTGCTACACAGCATTCAAATGGGAGTATAGAAGGTACAGGGGTTACCTCGAGAAAAGGCTTGGGGGTAACGCTTGGATAATGGATAGGGTGGCTAACAACGTGGAACACCACACACTACTACTAGCTAGGCTTATTAAAGAAGGTAAAATCAAGCCAGGACCCTACAAGGCTACAGTAACATACCACGACCCCTGCTACCTTGGGAGGTGGAATAACGTGTACGATGAGCCCAGAGCAATACTGGGGAGTGTGCGTAGGCTAACACTAGTGGAGATGCCTAGGAGTAGGGAGAAGAGCTTCTGCTGCGGAGGTGGCGGGGGGCAGCTGTTCTACGAGGTTAGGGTTGGAGAGAGGATTAGCAAGGTTAGAGCTGAGGAGGCTTCTAAGGCCCTTGAGGCCGGTGAGGGTGAGAGGGTTGTTGCAGTAGCATGCCCATACTGTAACATAATGTTTAGAGGTGAAGCTGAGAGCTACGGCTTCAAGGTTATGGATGTAGTGGAGATCCTGGCAAAAACGAGAGCTCAAGGCGTCAAATAAAAGTTTGGGTTACTCTAGCCTATGCTTGAGCCCCCTTCAAACCTCCTCTTTATCGGTATCCAGCACGCTGCGTAGTGCTCCCTCTCAACCTCAACTAATCCCGGCTCCTCCCTTTCACAGAACCCTCTAACCCACTCGTTCTCATCGTAAGCTACACATCTAGGTCTAAACCTGCACCCTGCTGGTATCCTTATAGCACTTGGAACCTCACCTTTTATTGGGACATGTCTAAGCTTCAACCTATTCTCTGGAACTACGTCTGGGACAGCGCTTATCAAAGCTCTGGTGTACGGGTGTAGTGGTTTCTCCACTATCTCATCTGCTCTAGCTACCTCAACTATCTTCCCAAGGTACATTACAGCTATCCTATCGCATATGTACCTTGCGAGAGCTATATCGTGTGTAATGAATATCAATGATAATCCCCTCTTAGCCTTAAGCTCGTTGAAAACATCTAGAACCTCAGCTCTAATAGAGACATCTAGCATTGATACAGGCTCATCTGCTAGGAGCATGCTTGGGTTTAGAACAAGAGCTCTGGCAATTGCAACTCTCTGCCTCTGACCACCACTAAGCTGGTGCGGGTACCTAGCCATGAAATCCTCTGGGGGGGTTAGCTTAACAGCTTCAAGCGCCCTGGCTACAGCCTCAATCCTCTCCTCCCTAGTACCAATACCGTGGACTACTAGGGGCTCTTCCACGACATCGTATATCTTCATTCTAGGATTAATACTGCCGAAGGGGTCTTGGAATATTATCTGAACCTCCCTCCTAACAAGCTTCTCAGCTCTACCCCGGGTCTTGTATACATCAACATACTCTCCGTCGACAACAACGTTAGGTTGCACCCTCGATATCTCCTCTAAAACCTCCTCATGGGGTCTGAAGAGTATCCTACCGCTCTTAACATCACTTCTATCAACTAAGATCATTATAGCCCTGGCAGTTGTAGTCTTACCGCAACCACTCTCGCCAACGAGGCAGAAGGTCTCGCCCTTCTCTACATCAAATGATATGCCATCAACTGCCCTCACATAATCCATTCTACCGAGTAGTGAGTCTATGATACCCTTTCTAACAGGAAACCAAACCCTTAGATCCTCAACCTTCATGATATGAGGTATTCTAGCTCACCTCCTCCTAAGCCTAGGCTCAACTATGGTCTCAAGGGTGAAGCCGAGGGCTACGAAGGCGAAGCTGAAGAGGCCTAGCATTAGCCCTGGTGGTAGAACCCACCACCACATCTTATAAGCTACACCTCTCTCAGCCTGAGCATCAGCTAGAATCCTACCCCACGTTGGCAGGCCATGATCTATGCCTAGTACGCTTAAACCAGCTTCAGCTATTATAGCTCCAGGCACGCTGAAGACTAGGACTGCTGTTGCATACGGTATAATCTGTGGTATTATATGTCTAAACACTATCCTCCACGTGGAGGCACCTAGAGCTTTAGCGGCTTCAACGTAAGGCTCCGCTTTAATGCTTAGAGTCATACTTCTAACTATGATAGTGGTTCCTCCCCAGCTGAACGCTACTAGAACAGCCATTATAATGGTTAATGCAGGCCACCCCACCCAACCTCCAGTCTGTATGGCTACACCTACCAGTATGAGTAGGGGTAGTAGTGGTATATTAACTATAACGTCGACAAGCCTCTGTATAACCTCGTCAACCCTACCACCAAAATACCCGCTAATAACACCTAGTACAAGGCCTATGGCTACAATGGCGAAGGCCACCGAGAACCCTATTATCAAGGCTACTGGGAACCCGAAGAGTAGCCCTTGGAACAAATCCCTACCCTTGGTATCTGTGCCTAGGAGCCCGTAGCTGTTCCCGATAACCCTAATACTGGTTGAAACACTCACATAGCCATTGCTTATAAGCCTCTCCACAACCCTAGGATCTGCTCCAGTATACCAGAGAGCTAGGGTGATCTGGTACTCTCCGGTAACAGGTTTGAAATCAGATGCTTTGACATCGAGTGGCTCCCCGAATACAGGCCTGTTTAGAAGTGTACAGACACTATCAACAGTCGCGTTTAACCCATAATGTCTTATGTAGCTTGTAGCAAACAGATCACATCTCATCTTAACCTCAACACCTGCAACCAGCCTCTCCAGTGTGTACTTACCCTCGAAGGTGTAGAGGACTAGCCCATCAGGCCTTGTCACGAACACCATTGGTACAACACTTATACTTGTCAGGTTAACCCCTTCACTAGCCTTAGCCCTTAGTATAACCACCACATCCTGTGGAAACACGTTGCTGGTTAAAGTATAGCTAACCCTGTAAACCTCAATGTAACCTATTGGTGTTAGTGTTTTAATGCCAAGTGACCTATTATACTCTGGGAGGATCCTATCAAGATCTCTAGGTGGGAAATCCCCTGGACCCCTAGGTGTCACAATTCGAGCCTCCTGGAGCCTAACATTATCATATGAAACAGTTTCTGAAACCGGGATCCCCAGGTATTTAACCCATACAGGGTAGCCTTGCTTAGGGTTTAAGGTCCAAGGCGGTCTATCGGATGCTTTCCACATTTGCGGGAAATCCGGTGGTAGGCTTACAAGGGAGTATATTGAGACTAAGACCATAAAGCCTATTATTAGCATGCTCATCTTACCTAGGTTGTAAGCCCATACCTCCTTAAAGTTTGACCGTAGAGATCTCGCTAAGTACCTAATAAGACCCTCCCTAACCTCCCCCCTCCTCTTTGACATTACAGCTTCACCCTCGGATCTAGGATTACGTATAAGATCTCTAGTATAAACCTAGCAGCTATGTAGACTAGGGTAGTAACATAGACAAGGGCTAAGACCATGGGGCTATCGCCCGCTGCTATGGATACATAGTATAGGAGCCCCATGCCAGGCCAGTCGAATACAGTCTCTGTTATTATATAACCCCCAATACTACCAGCTAACCCTAGTATCACGAATGTAAGTATAGGACCTGCTATAACCCTCATTACATACCTCCTAACAACCCTACCCTCAGACAACCCCCTAGCCTTAGCAGCCATAACATAATCCTCGCTTACAACCCTTATGGCTACAGCTCTAGCTGAGTACAGCCACCCACCTAGGGTCGCGAAGGTTACGACAAGTATTGGGAGGTATGAGTAGTAGAGGATGTCCTTAAAGACCACCGCTAGGCCGGCCACATCTAGTGATAGTAGGTTTGACGTGAAATCTGATATGAGCTTAGCTATAGGCCTATAGCTTGTTGGAGCTACCCCTAGGTAGAAGCCTACCAAAGCTATAGCTAGCATTGCAATCCACCATGTGGGGAAGGCGTTTGTTATAGCAGCATATGTTATAATCCCTTTATCCAAGGTACTACCCCTCCTATAAGCTATGAAAGGCCCTAGCGGGATGGCAATCAAAGCTGATACTATGTAGGCAATGGTTATCATCACTATAGTCCTGGGTAGGGCTACTGCAATAGCATCCCCTACTTTAACTGGGGGGGATAAACCGACAACCCCAGCTACCTCAGCTTGACTTACATGAAGATCCAGAACTATAACCTTAGGTATGAGAGAAAGGGATCTCTGATACCAAGGTTTATCAAGACCATAAGCTCTTATAAGATACTCCCTATACTCTGCCACCAACCTCTCAACCTCCTCCCTCGGTAGCTCGGAACCCGGTCTTGTGAGCTCCTCCCTATACTGCCTAACCTCCTCCCTTATGATAGCACTGAGTATCACGCGATCATACCCTGTAGCGCCTACAATAATAGCTGTCATTATCAGGACAAGGATCAGAGTTACGGATAGGGTTACAGCCCTAAAACCTATTATCCTAAGAGATCTCCTATCTAAGGGCATAGAGCCTGCCCCCGCACCTCTAACACAATCTACAGTAGAACCTTAAAAGTTTAGATTAAAAGAAAGTAGAATGGAAAGAGGGTGTTTGAGTGTAGTATCCCTTCAGGCTATCTCCTAGTGAATATCATTGCTGCTACTCCTAGTAGTACTAGTAGGTTTACAATACTCACTATAAGTGCTAATCTTGCATTGGACTGTGCTGCTTCAGCTGATTGCCCTACAGTCTGTATATCTGTTGATAGCTTCCTCTCAACACCAGTAATCCTATCCTCAACAGCAGATATCTTAGCATCAGTACTAGCAAACCTACTCTCAACACCAGATCCAAGAGCTCTAATAGCATCACTCGTAGCCTTACCAAGACCGGAGATACTCTCAGTTAAAGCATCACTTAAAGCCTTAATACTAGAAGCAAGCTCAGCACTAAGAGAACCCCTAAGCTCCTCCATCCTCCTCAACATATCAGCCTGAACAGCAGCCAAATTCTTACCAAGCTCCTCAACACTCTGACCAATAGCAGTAATCTCTTGCACAAACCCAACTGGGACAGTTTGAATCCTAGCAATAACTTCAGTTGGAACTGCTATCTCAGTGGAGTATGCTATGACTAGAACCTCGTATACAGCGAAGGGGTTAAGTAGGTTCGTTATTGTCTCGGGGAGCTCTATAACGAAACCCTCAGCTGTCTGCTTAGCAACACCACTAGCGATAACAGCTTTTGTAACAGGATCCCTAATAACATACTTAACAGTTATAACACCTGGAGCTTCAGCTCTTATAACAATCTTAGCTGGACCACCTACAGGTACTAATGGTGCTTCAATCTTTGTTATCGCCACTGGTTTAGCTTCACCGAAAACCCAGTCCCTAGGCCCGAACGGGTAAGTTGGATCTCTGAAAGCCTCTAGTACCAGCTTCTGCTCCTCGGAGCTGAAGTATGTTAGCATGTACGGCCCATTGGAAACCCATAGAGTGCCAGTCCTATCAAACCATGAGAGGAGAGCTCTAACCCTAGCATCCCAGTCGCTGGAGGTCATTAGTGCTCCTGCAGGTGTTGTAACATATGATTTGAAGTCATCGAACTTAATCCTACCGTCCCTGAAGTAGCCTGCAACTTTCTCAGCATGAGCTTTCATAACAAGACTTAGCCATGGGAGGTTCTCAGCTCTAGCTCTAGCTAGGTCTAATGCAAACTCCTTAGCAATATAACCAGCGTAAGTCTGAGCAACAACAAGCTCAAACGGTACTGTCGTGGAGGTAGCCCATGTAGCCCAATCTGCTATGTAAGCTGGCTCGAAATGCCAGAAGTTTATGTAGACTTCAAGATTGTTACCTACAGGTCTCACGGCTACAACTGTATCAAAACCATCCTTATTTACAGCTACGAATGCCCTCTCTATCCTAGCCTTCTCAGGGTCGTAGACAGCGTCTAGGTATAGTGCTAGTGCTCCCAGTAGGTCAGCCCATGTTATGGTCTGGCCATTATGCCATCTAGCTCCAAGGAATCTTGACATATCGAAGACAACCTTGCTGGTAGCCTCAGTCCTACCTAGCTCCCTAGCGTATACCCAGGTCTTCCTATTAACATCAAACCAAAGCGCATCATCTGGAACCTTAAGCTTACCATCAGGACCTGCAGTTTCAACAGTGAACTTAGCTCTAAACGGTATAGGCATACCTGTGAACGGATGCCTCCAGACTACGAAGTCGTAGGTGCACCTTGCAGGGTCGACGCTATACACGTCTTCAAATCCTCCAAACGTGTTCCACACCGTTGACTCCGTCCACACCCATAGGTGTCCAACCTTGATATCAGTCCTACCAGGTATGAACCAGCCTCTACAGTTATATGGGCTCCTAAGGCCTGCCCCTAGATCTACTGTTAATCCTTGGACCTCGGCTCTGACAGGCCATTTATCTAGTGTTGCGAAACCCCATATTCTAATGGACTCTCTTATGGCTAGATCTGTGCCCCTCCTTAGAGCTTCAAGCCACTCCTCCTTACTCTTAACATTCATGTAGTAGGCATCTCTAGCGTAGTCAGAAGCATTCCTACCATCGATTGTAAACTCGTGCCTGTAGCTCCAATATGCAGGATTACCCCAGCCTGGCAGTCTGCGATATATATCTGAGCCGAACAAAGCTAGGTTACCTGGATCGTACCTATCCAGGAAACCCTTACCCCAACCTTCAGTGTAGAAGTGCCACTGGAAGTCTATTGGGTTGGTACGGTAGACCCTAGTTATTGCAGGTCCGAACGTAAGCTCTGCTGGTATCACGTTGAACCCTAGTTTTACTAGCTCTAATGCGAATGATCTTCCAAGTTCAAGCCTTTCATCTTCAACTCTTATGATACCAATTATGTCAACCCTCTGACCTCTATAATGCCACTTACCCCCAATGAAATCGGCTCCTACAGCTTTCATTATATCCTCTATGTTCCTCTTAGCTCTCTCGAAGTTGTATTCGAACGCATACTTGGCTACAACATCTACTAGATCCGCGTACGTCGGGTCGTCTGGGCCGTAGAACGTGTACTTTATAATAGCGAATCCTCTCAGCCTCAATGTACTTAACATACCTAATCAACATCGGGTTAACGCCGAGCTTAAGAGCAACAGTCTCCCTAGTCTCCCTACCGGGGAACTTCAGAATCTGAACAGGAGCAGGGTTTAAGATTATATCTGTTAACCCTGCTGGTGCCGTTACAATCCTTATACCGGGTGTTGCAGCTAAACTCTCGGCCATTGCGGCTGGGATCCTGCCGAATACGTAGTAGTACTAGGAGTGTTGCGAGAGCGATTGCTAAAGCCTTTAAACGGGAGCTCATACCCTCCACCTCACCTAGCCTCCCTAGACTATCTAGGTTTGAATCTTAAAAAGCTTTCGCTTACCCCCCTTCTCATTATCACGTAGAGGGTTGTGGAGAGTAGGGTTAGAGTTGCTAGTAGGCCTACCACTAGTAGTGTTGCCTGGGCTCTCGTATCGGTCTTGATAGCTATGACGTCTATTGATGTCACTGGCTTCTCCGGGCTCCACTCTAGGCTGCAGACTCCGTTGCAACTCCTCTCCACTACACCCACGAGGTTCCAGCCGTTGTAAAGCTCTGCTTTCACAGTGAAATCACCTTCTCCAACTACCGTTACGTTGAACCACTCTATCCTAAGCCTAACCACTAGTAGTGCGTTGACGCCCGTGCCTGGCATCTCATACCTGATCCTGAGGACCCCTGGCTCCACGCTCTCCATGAGACTAGGTGGTATGTACATGGGGGGGCTTGCTAGCTTCAAGGCGATGCTGTCTACTAGAGCTCCCCGGGGCAGGCTTATGTAGCCCCTAGAACCAGCTGTTACACTAGCATCGCTTAAAACCTCGCCTATAGAGCCGTTAAGGCTATATAGCACTGCAACCCTTAGATCTGCGCGGCCAGCCTCCAGGAATGTAACTATGTACTCTACTCCACGCACTCTATCAAAGTAGACACTGTAACCCCTAGTCTCGTTAGCCACAACACCCCCTTTAACCAGGGTGACCTCCTCTACAGTAAAACCGCTAGCCCATAGGATTGCAAGAGCCGCTAGGATAGCCGCGGGGATGGGGGTTAAGAGTAGTGCTAGCCTCCTTCTCATAGCCTTTAACCTAGTACTAGGAGGTGTAGCTAAAATCTTATATAGCCTTGCAAGCCTGATACTGAAACCGGGGTGTCTATTGAGTTTAGCTAAGATAGCTCTAGGCCTAGCGGGGATCCTAGCGGCCTTCACATTATCAGTTATAGCGAGCGGCTGGGACACCGTGGGGGCACCCTACACTTTGATAATAGAATCCAGTGTATCTAAACGTGCCTTCGAGCTCCTAAACATAACACTGGATAGACCGTATAGGAATGTAACCATAACGGTATCCAATGTCGGTGGCTCGTGGCTAAACATAGCTATAGGTGATAGACAGCTAAAACTCGAACCTGGAGGCTCTACTAGTGTTAAAGTGGGGAACCTCCTCGAGATGATATCCTTCAACTTCGAATCAGGTCATGGCAGGGCTGAGGTAACGGTATACACTATGTGGAGGGAAGGCGTGAACCCCCTCCTAAGCCTTACAGCCATCATAATCCTCATACCATCAATGGTGATAGCCAGCTACGGCATCCTAGAGTACATCGTTTTGAAGAGGTTATAGGGTTGGAGGGCTTCGCCTCCAAAGCTTGGATCATGAAAGTCGATGTAGAGGGCGAGCTTAGAGAGTACTGCGTGGACTCCAGCATACCACCGCTACTCTCCAGGGAATGGAGAGCTCTAACACTAGTATACCCTAAAGGTAGTTGCTCCACCACTATACCTAAAGGGTTAAGGTTGCTTGAGTCCACCCTGGGGGCTGAAGAGCTCTTCAACAAACTTGTGGAAGCTTGCTTTAAGGCTGTTGAGGAGTATGAGAGGTTAAGGGCGCTACGTAAGCCCATTCTAAGCCTTCTACTCCGTAGGAGACCTGATAGTGTTGAGGAGGAGCTATATGAGGTTAGTAGTGCCGTGGAGTTGTGTGAGCTTGTCTTCGGCGGCAATCTTGAACCTAGGCTTGAGGCTTATAGTAGAGCTTACATAGCCTATGTTAGAGGTAGTAGGGAGTACGAGAGGGTTAGGACTCTAGCAAGAGTTGATGAAGGGGCTAAGAGGTTGTTCGAGAACTCCTAAGAGTACTTGATCTTCTCCGGTGTTCTCTCAAGCCAGCATGCTGACATGTGCCCTTTCTCCGGTGTGAACTCCGGTGGGTCCTCCTTGCATATCTCCATTGCGTAGGGGCATCTTGGTGCGAATCTACAGCCTCTAGGTGGGTTTATTAGGTCTGGTGGCTGTCCCGGTATGTATACCAGGGATTCCTTGGGCCCTCTTAGCTTTGGTACTGCTTTCATTAGCAGGTACGTGTATGGGTGTCTTGGCTTGTAGAATATCTGCTCGCTACTACCATACTCTACTATCTTCCCAGCGTACATTATCGCAACCCTATCGGCCATCTCTGCTATGACTGCTAGGTCGTGTGTTATAAGTATTATGCTTATCCCCTTTTCCCTCTGAAGCCTCTTCATCAAATTCAGTATCTGTGCTTGGACGACAACGTCTAGAGCTGTTGTAGGCTCATCTGCTATCACTATGTCGGGCTCCAAGGCCAGCGCCATGGCTATCACGACCCTCTGCTTCTGCCCACCGCTTAGCTCGTGTGGGTACCTGTTAGCAATACTTCTATCGAGCCCCACGCTCTCTAGGAGCTGGTAGACACGCCTCCTAGCCTCAACCTTGCTCATCTTAGCATGGTATGTTAGAACCTCCTCTATCTGAGCTCCAGCAGTGTAAACGGGGTTAAGGCTGTTCATAGCACCCTGGAATATCATGCTAACCTTCTTCCACCTAATCTTAGCCCTAAGCTCCTCCTCCGATAGCTTCGTTATATCAACACCGTCTATGACTATACTACCGGAGACTATCCTACCCGGGGGTGGGACCATGCCGAGTATGCTCCAGGCCAGGGTACTCTTACCACAACCACTCTCACCAGCGATACCTAGAACCTCGCCACGTTCAAGCTGTAATGTTACACCATCAACAGCCCTAACAGGGCCCCTTAGGGTGAAGTAGTAAGTCTTAAGATCCTCTATCTCAAGTAAAGCCAACACAGCACACCCCAAACCCCTAGACGCCAAGACCTCTAAGTGTTGGTAACACTTTTAAGCTTGGATACGCAAACAGGGCAGAACCAGGGCTCCTTAAGATCAACCTCTGAGACGCTATTACTAAAGGACATAACACACCTCCTATTAGGACAGTGGCCTAAACCTAGCAGGTGCCCGAGCTCGTGCATAACCTCCTTCAAAACCCTAAGATGGTATAATTGGCGATCCCCTGTTTCAAGCCTGGAGGTATAGACGGTGGCCGTCGAGAGCTCCGGTATGGCTAGGCCGAATACGAAGTTTAAACCCTCAACGTAACCATCACCAGCTACAATGCCTAAGATAAGGCTTCTCCTAGGCGCGAGAACCTCCTTGAAGAGCCTGTGTAGGAGCTCGTTAACCTTAACAGCTTTAAACTGCATCCTACCCCAGTCGAAGACCTCCAGGTGATCAAGGTTAATAGGCCATAGGGATAGCATAACATCCACCTCCACGGGGAGCCTACGCCTAAGCTCCCCTACTAGCCAGTACAACGTACCTCTATCGTTAAACCCCACTGGTTGTATGAGTAGTTTAACCCTCAAGCCCCCCACCCGTGTACCCTAGCTCGAAGGCCTTCAAGTTCAACTCAGGGTTCGGTAGACCTCTTAGAACCCTGGCTACACTATCAAAGCTTATAATGTCCCCCAGCCTTGTCTTCGAGAGAGCTCGCCCTAGGAGGTATACGTTGGCGACCCTAACGTCTCCTAGCTTCTCTGCAACCTCACTAGCTGGTGTTAAGATCAGCTCTACATCTAAGCCCCTTAGAGCTTCGATAACGCTATCCACGCTAGGCACGGTAACACCCGGTATGGATGGGGGTATCACCAGCTTATCGGCTACTATGAAGCCACCCCTCCTCATGTAGCTAACGTTCCTTAAAACCTCTAGGAGCTCCAGCCCGATCATGAGATCAGCCTCCCCGAGGGGTACCAGTGGTGAGTCCACATCACCGATCCTAACGTGGACTACCACAGAGCCACCCCTCTGGCTTAGACCATGTGTTTCAGCTACTAGTATGTTCAAACCACCGGCTAGGGAGGCCTCACCTATTATCCTAGAGAGTGTTAGGACACCCTGACCTCCAACACCAGCGATCACAATGTTGAAGCTCTCTCTCGAAGCTATGCTAGCCACCTCCCACACTAGACTCTGTTAACCCTAGGAGGTTCCACCACCTCTTATCAACGTAGCTAGCAGGTTTTATGGCGTTGAAGGGGCATACCCTCTCGCATACACCGCAACCCGCGCACAAAGCCCCGTTGATGGTTACCTTACCATCACCACTAGGCGTTATAGCCGGGCAGTTGAAAGACTTATAGCATATCATGCACCCCTTACACCTGCTGGGATCCACAGCATAGCTAGGCCTGGGGATGCTCTCAGCTCTAGCCCTACCCACCGCCACGAGGATACATGGGCCTCTTGCCACTACAACTGAGACCTTACCCTCCCCTACATCCCTTAAAGCACTTAGAGCTTTAGCCTCAACATCCCTTGGGTTGAAAGCCTCAGCTACGTATACCGAGTCTACTCCAACACCTCTCGCTACATCCTCCACAGGGATCCTCCTAGCCTCCCCTCCCACAGCGTTGAAACCCGAACCTGGGTGGGGCTGGTGGCCTGTCATAGCTGTAACCCCGTTATCAAGCACTAAGACCATCATGGGGGCTTTGTTGTAAACAGCGTTTATAAGCCCTGGTACGCCTGCATGGTAGAACGTTGAGTCACCAATGGTTGCGATCACCACCTTATCCCCTAGCACGTGGGACATGCCATTAGCGAGACCCACGCTACCACCCATCTCGATGAGGGTGTCCTGTGCGTTGAAGGGCTTGTTAACAGCCAGGCTATAGCAGCCTATATCGCCTGAGTAGACGACATCGAGACCGAGCTTCTTAACAGCCCTTCTAACAGCGTAGAAAACACTCCTGTAAGGACACCCAGGGCATAGGACAGGAGGTCTCGGAGGGGGCTTCACTGTTGCCTCCAGGAGCTCAGGCCCCCTATACCCGAGGCCTAGAACCTGTGCTATAGCCCTCTCCACATCCTCTAGCCTAAGCTCGCCAGTAGGCCTAAGGTGACCACTCCTTTTACCGTAAACCCTCGTGTTCAAGCTAGCCTCCTGTAGTAGAGCTTTAAGCATTGTCTCGAAGACAGGATCCCCCTCCTCCACCACGATGATAGCATTCCTACCCTCCACCTCTCCTAGGATGAACTTTGATGGTAGGGGTATGGGGGTGGTTACCTTAACCAGCCTAACGTGAACATTAAGCCTTCTAAGAGCCTCCCTAGCGTACCTATAGCCTATTCCAATGCCTACTACCAGGATCTGGGAGTCCCTGGGCCCCTCAGCTACGTTAAGCTCACTCCGGGAGACGAGACCCTCAATCCTCCTCCACCTCTCTATGAGCTCCTCCCTAAGCCTCCTAGCATGTGCTGGTATGAGGTTCCACCTTGAAGGATTACTTTTAAACACCCCCCTAAGCCTGGGCCTCCCCAGAGCTCCCACCGTTACAGGGGCTCTCGTATGCGATACCCTGGTGACGAGCCTTAGGAGTACTGGGTGTTCCACCACACCACTCAACCTTAAAGCCTCAAGGGTGGCCTCCCTAGCCTCCTGAGCTCCAGCAGGCTCCACTACTGGTATGTATGCGTGGACACCATACCACCTGTTATCCTGCTCATTCTGGCTACTCCACATCCCAGGATCGTCGGCTGAGATGACCAGGAGTGGTGCCTCAACACCGGTGTAGGCGCTGCTAAAGAAGGGGTCTGCTGCCACATTCAAACCAACATGCTTCATGGAGACAACGCTTGGAACCCCCGAGATGGCAGCACCATAGGCTACCTCGAATGCAACCTTCTCATTAACACTCCACTCGACATAGGGGTAGCCTAGCTTGGAGGCAGCATAGGCTAGGGCCTCTACAACCTCAGATGATGGCGTCCCAGGGTACCCGGAGGCTAGGCCTACACCGTACTCAAGGCATGCTCTAGCAACAGCAACATTACCCAACATCAGTACCCTTGAGCCGGGCTCAGCTAGAACCTCTGGGTAACCCACGCCGTACCCCTGTTTAGAGGAGACTTCGGGAGTTTAAATAATTGTCTTACACGTTAAACTCTTAGATAACACGTTAACACAGCATAGTTTTAAATTTAACCCCCAGCTTAGGGTTTAGGCGGTGTAGGGCTGTGTACAAGTTTATCGGTGTAGAGGTTTTAGATGGTGCTGGATGGATTGTTTTTAGGAGGGTTGAGAGGCTTAACGCCTTGAACTCCGAGATGGTAGAGGAGGTTATAAGGGCTCTCGACGAGCTTGAGGGTAGGGGTGATGTTAGAGTCATAGCTGTTACAGGTGAGGGTAGGGTTTTCTCCGCTGGTGCAGATTTATCCGAGGTCGCTAGCGCGAGCTCCCCAGAGGAGGCTGGGAGGCTTTTCGCATCCATAGCCAGGCTTGCTAGGAGGATGCTCTACGTTGATAAACCCCTCATCCTAGCCTTGAACGGTGACGCCTACGGTGGTGGAGCCGAGCTAATATGGGCTGCAGACATAGTGGTCTCAGTTGAGAACGCTAAGCTCGTATGGGCTGAGGCTAGGTGGGGCTACAACACACCAATACTACCGGTTATAGGCCCAAGCGTTCTAGGACCATCGAGAACAGCAATGCTAGCAATGACACTGGAGCCTCTGACAGCCAAGGAGGCACACCACATAGGGCTCATAGCGAGGCTAGCCCCAGACCAGAAGGCTCTAAGAGAGGAGGTTCAGAGGATAGCCAAGAGCATAACGGAGAACTCACCACAAGCAATAAGATCAATAAAGAGGCTCCTAAGGCTAGCTAAGCTAACACCACTACTAGAGCTAGGGTTCAGCGAGCTAGAGAGACTAGCGAGAGGGAGCGAAGCTAGGGAGGCTGCGAGAGCCTTCGTTGAGAAGAGGAGGCCCGAGTACAAGTGGTGATGGTGCCGCCGGGGGGATTCGAACCCCCGACCACCCGGTCTTCAGCCGGGCGCTCTCCCGCTGAGCTACGGCGGCCCACGAGAAGTTATTAGGAGGCGGGATTTAAAAAGTTTAGCCTAAGTGTTAGCCATCCCCCTGTAATATGTGATCTTTCCTCTTATAGCCTACAACCCTTTCGGGATACGTTAGGATGACAAGCCCTTTAACCTTATCACCTCTCCTAATGTAGGATATGAGGGTTACCTTGAAAAGCGTTGCTGCTGTAAGGCCGCTGTAGAGGGGCCCTCTTGTGGATACAACTATGGGTACTCCTACGTTTGCGAATTTTAAGACCATATCGGACGAAGCCCTTCCCGTGGTGATCGCAATAGAGCTTTCAAAGTCTAAGCCCTCCTTAACAGCTATTCCTATGAGCTTAGCTATTGATGTATGCCTACTAGTATCATGTACT
>Ga0079998_122426_pt1 | contig 55848 bp, 48 predicted proteins | sample PerSpoBPS_BMetaG_FD_69201 | JGI IMG/M metagenome (GOLD analysis project Ga0079998, IMG submission 69201) | Thermal spring microbial communities from Yellowstone National Park, Wyoming, USA - Perpetual Spouter B (PS_B) MetaG (SPADES assembly)... | ecosystem: Environmental > Aquatic > Thermal...
TTTATCTTGTTTGCAGGAACGAGCTTGGTGATGAATTTGGATTTGGTTCAAAAATATGTCTTGCTAAAAAAGGTAATTTAGATGAACTTATATGTAAGGCAGATAAGAGAAAGTTTGATTCCCCTTTGCTTTTCAAGTATAAATCCTATATTTTTTTGATCGCAAGGAGAAATCTATCAGATAATGGGTTTTATGATGTAGCGGAGGAAGGCTCTCATTTTGATAGGTACCTTAAAAATCAAATTGAATACTGGAATAAACCAAAAAGATGTTCTGTCTGGCTTATAAGAAAAGAGGATTTGACAGTGGAATTCCTATATGATTTGCCATCAAAAGGCGATACATGTTTTCCAAGCATATTTTTCAGAAACGAAGTTATAAGACTTTATAACTACACATCAGATATAAACGGTCCAGATATATCTTGGCAACAAGGTCAGCTTTTACCTACATTTATTGTGTCAGGAAATCTCATTATAAAAATACGAAAATAGGGAACTAAAATGCGAAAATAGGGAATTTGGTATAGTAAGGAATAATTTTTTTCTGCTATGCTGTTTTTTTATGGAGCTTATGGATTTACCGGAAGGCAGATTTTTGACTTTTTCCGTTCAAATTTTCCTTTGCAAAGTAAAAAAATTATAATATCTGGAAGAAATAAAGAAAAGCTTGATGACTTGAAACAAAAACTGAAAAATGAATTTCCTCAACTTGATGTTTTGCCTGCAACACCTTTTGATCTTCAAACAAAGAAAATAGATGGAATAAAGTTGGTTGTAAATACTGCTGGACCTTTTTCTGATACGGGAGAATCTGTTCTGAACTTTGCAATCGAAAACGGTGCAAATTATATTGATTGCACCGGTGAGTGGAACTGGACAAAAAAGATAATAGATAATTACGATAAAGTTTTGAGAGAAAGAAAGCTTTTTGCATCATCTGGTGTTGCATGGGAAACTGTGTCTGGTGAGATTTGTGTGAAAGAGCTTGTTGATAAACTAAAACAAGAAGGAAAAATTTCAGATGTAAGAAAAATTCATCTTGTATATCTTGCAGATTTTGCTATGTCTCGTGGAACATTGAAATCTTCTCTGAAAATTTTAAAAAGCGGAGCTATAAGATGGGAATATGGAAAAATAAAACTTGTTCAGCCTGCTGAAAGAAAATTTAGCTTTGACCTTCAAGGTAAATCAAAATTTTTAGCTCTGAATTTATCTACATCAGATGTTATAAATGTTCCTTTTTCTTTGGGAGAGCTTTCGCAAAATATTGAGTTTGAAGTGTTTTTTGCTACATCTCAAAAAAGAGCTCAACTATTTTCTTATCTTATAAAGACTATGAGAAGATTGGCTTCTTTTAGATTTTTCGCAACAATTTCAAACTTTATTTTGAATTTGCTTCCTGAACCTGATGAGAACAGATTGCAAAATAGAGCTTCTGCTTTGGCTTTCGCGTACGACAAAAGCTCCAACATGATATCTTCTTCTGAAATAAAAGCTACAAAGCCCTATTATATAACAGCAAAAATTCTCGCTTTTGCTTGTTCTCAGTTTGAAAAAGGAAATTACAAAAGACTATACGGATATGCTTCCCCTACATCTTTATTTGATTTCCCAAAAGAAATTTTAGTTTGATGTGAAATGATACTTTTGCAATTTAATTCGTTTTTACTTTGATTTTAAACTTTGAGTGGATTTTATGAAATCACCCCGAGTATAAAGAAAGTTTTTTCTAAATTTATAAGAAAGGTTTTTCTTCTTCATTTTTCATAGGTTAGTTCTGTTTAGAAAACTAATCCTATGCTTGAGAGAAAAGTTTTGTTGAAGCTATATCCTACCCAAAGATAAAGTCTTGGAGAGACGAATCCTGCTGATATTATTGGGTTTGATGAGTAGCTCAAGCCAATTCTGAACCATTTTAATGCTCTTGCAGTTAGACCAAAAGACGGTAAGAGCTTTGAAAAATATATAGCTTGACCGAATACAAAAATATCATCTGTAAAGACACTACTACCTATTCCTCCGCCTAATGGTATTTTTTCTTTGAATGTGTTTTGGCTTGAGAAAATTATACTTCCAAAGCTTATACCAAATTTTTCAAAATTATGCAATATAATTCCTCCCAACCCAAGTAAGACATCCTTTTTGCCTAAAATTTCAGGATATTCATCATTCCATTTGAATTTTAGTAGTGGTCCAAATCCAAATTTTGTGTTTTTTATGGAAAATCCATACGATAGGTCTAATCCAAAAATTTTTGCCGAGCCTTTTGAACATATAAACTTTGGCGTTATACACTTTAAACCTATTGCTCCGCTCAATCTTGATGTTATACTATCAGTTGCTCTCACAGAAATAAGTCTTAAATCTCCTTTTATTCCAAAAGATATGTTTATGTCATATTTTCCTATAAGTTCAAGCGATGCAGGATTGCTTTCTGAATGTGGATGAACTATTCCAGCTCCTTGAAATCTTACATCAGGAAATCCTCCGAAAATATAAATATATTTTTCTGCTGAATTTTCTTGATTATTTTCTTCTGCTCTTAAAGGTTCTATTTCACACAAAGAAAAAAGATTGATAGCCAAGATAGTAAAAAAGATGATTGGGAATGTGAAATTTTCAAGTGAAAAGATAACTTTTATCAAGCGGTTTGAATTCTGATTTTTTTTGTTTTTATTCATCGGGTGAATTTGTTATTTCTTCTATTTTTGCTATGACTTTCTTAAAGTCTTCTTCTTTTCTTTTCTTTTCTAAAAAGTACTCTCTATATATTTTGAATATGTTTTCTTCTGCTATTTCAAACTCTGTTTTCAGGAGTTTTGTTTTTTGGTCAAATGTTTTTTCTTCTATATATGCTACGAATTCCGTTTCTTTTAGAATCTTGCTTTTTGCTTCTGCTACTTTCTGAAATGAAAGCGATGAAGGAACTTTTAACCTTACTTTTTTTATATCGTTTGGGTAGCTTTTGAGTTTTGTAATAATACTTTCTATATTTTCTTTTTCCAGATCAAATTCAAATTCCCTCAATTTCCTTTTAAGATCTAATTCTATTTCCTTTTCTTCTATATTGCCGTTCTTTATGTTTAGAACCACAACAAATTTTTTTTCATCTTTTTCTCCGAAATCTGTTTGATATATTGTTCCTGAGTAGTATATTTTTGTGTTTGGCGATTCAATTTGTTGGAACCTGTGTATGTGCCCTAATGCACAATATGAAAAATAAGGTGGAATTGTTCTCTCATCTATTGAATACTCGTAAAGTAAGCTTATTTCTTTTTCTGTACCAGATGGTTTAGCTCGCATTAAAGTGAGGTGAGAAATTAAAATTGCTGTTCCTTCCCTCGCAGCTTTTTCCCCTTTCTCTCTTATGATACTTGATAATATCGCAGAATACTCCGCTGATTTTCTATCTTTTGTCATGTTTTCATCTTCACTGATTTTATTCACCACACTCGGAGATATGTATGGTATTGCAACAAAGCAAACCTTTTCTCCATCTTTTTCAAGTATAAAGAAGGGAGATTTTTCATATTGTGGAAAAACTCTGACATTTGCAAGACCCAGAAGTTTTTTTACGCTTTTGAGGAAATCATGGGAGTCATGATTTCCAGAAATTATAATTGATTTTACCCCTTTTGAATTCATTTCAAGGAAAAATTCCCATGTTATCTCTTGAATATCTACTGGGGGGCTCGGTTTGTCAAATAGGTCTCCTGCAACTAATATGCAATCTATTTTATCTTGAACTACGATTTTCTTTATTTCATCTAGGGCGTAGATTAAGTCATCTTTTCTTGATATGTTGTTGTTCTTTTTTCCTGCGTGCCAATCTGATGTGTGAAGGATTCTCATATGAAGATTCTAAATTTAATACTATTATTATCTATTTGTTTTATCTTTGATTTTGTTTATGAACGAAAATTCTGATAATGTGCGATTTTTTCGCAAGTTTTCCGATTTTTTCCGAGAACTTTTAAAAAACACCTTGGAAAATGAAGGTTTAAAAAAATACGGAGCTAATACTCTTTGGTTATTTCTGGAGCAGTTTCTGAGATTAGTTTTGAGTACTCTTATAGGGATTTGGGTTATAAGATACCTTCAACCTGAAAATTATGGAGCTTTGAGCTATGTTGTAGCTTTCAATCAAATAGCTTATACATTTTCAAGATTTGGACTTGATGGTCTGGTTGTGAGGGAAATTATAAGAAATGAGAGTGTTCAGTTCAAAATTTTGGGAACATCTTTTTGGATAAGATTTTTGGGAAGCTTTCTTATATTTCTTTTATTCATACCTATTTCGTATTTCGTTTCAACTGATTTTGAGCTTTTCTTGTTTATAACTTTGCTAAATTTTGGACTTATGTTGCAGAGCTTTGATGTCGTAGATTTTTATTATCTTTCAAAAGTTCAGGCGAAATACATATCAATAAGAAAATTGATTCAGCTTTTTTTGATATCTATTTTCAAGATTTACTTGATATTGGCAAAGGCGAATTTATTCTGGTTTGTTTTTTCTTACTTTCTTGATTCTGTGAGTTTAGCTTTGTTTTCTTTGATGATTTACAGGTCTCAGAAACTCCCATCCTTTTTCAAGTTCAGTTTATTTGATGTCAAAATAGCGAAATCAATAATGAAAGATGCTTTTCCTTTATTTCTCGCAAGTGTTCTCAACATAATTCAGGCAAAGGTTGATCAAATAATTATTTTGAAGTTTTTGTCAAAGGAAGAACTCGGATATTATTCCTCTGCGATGAGACTTATAGAGTTTTTTGGATTTATTCCTATGATTGTTTATTGGTCTTTTTATACATCGGTTGAGAGAACAAAGGTTTACGCAAAAGAAAAATTTGAAGGGAGATTGAGAGATTTATATAGGCTTATGACGATAGCTTTTATTTTTACCGGATTACCCATTTTCTTTTTCGGAAAGAAAATCATAATTTTTTTATATGGTTCAACTTACGAGCCAGCAGGAATTTTATTTTCTTTGCTGTCTTTCCGCCTATTTTTTACATATTTTGGAGTAATAAGAGGTATTTATCTTCTGACAGAAAATCTTATATGGTTTAGCACATTTACTGTGTTTTTAGGGGCAATTTCTAATGTTCTATTTAACATAATTTTTCTACCATCATACGGTGCTGTGGGGGCTATAATAAGTTTTGCGATTTCTCTTACTATCACAATATTTTTGGTTGATATAATTTACCAGAAAACAAGACATAACATAAAAATTATGTTTGAAGGAATTATTACATTTTTTAGATTTGAGAGTTTGAAAAGTAAAAATTAGATTTCATGGAAATCGCTAAATTAATTTTATGGTCGGCTTCAAAAAGGTGAAGAGATGGCTTAAAAATAAAAAGTTTTTCCACCCTATTTTATTGACTTATAAATCTTTGAGAGCTCTCGAGAGAACAAAAAATATTTTTGATTTGCTTTGGTATTTTAGAGATGTTTTTGTTTTCTCAAGACTTTCCAGAAAAAATAAAAGACTGGTTTTTAATCTTGCTGATATTTATCCTTGTCTGAACGATAGAGCTTCATACACCCCGATTGAACCTATATATTTTTATCAAGATGCTTGGGCTGCGGGAAAGATTTTTGAGCTCAAACCAAAGTTTTTAGTTGATATTGCTTCATCTGTAAAAACAATGTCAATAATCTCTCAGTATTTGCCTGTTTTGTTTGTTGATATAAGACCACCTGAAAGAGTTAAACTTAGGAACCTTATATTCATTAGAGCTTCTGCTACTGAGTTGCCTTTTAAAGGCAATTCTATTGAATGTATTTCTTCACTTTGTGTTCTTGAACATATTGGACTTGGAAGATACGGAGATAAATTAGATCCATTTGGAACAGAAAAGGCGATAGAAGAAATTAAGAGAGTCACAAAAAATGGAGGATTTGCAATAATAAGTGTTCCTGTATATAGAGAAAATGTTGTTTTCTTCAACGCTCATAGAACATTTACGAGAAGTTATATAATTGAATTGTTTCATAGTTTTGACCTTCTGGAGGAAAAGTATATATATGATGAGATTTTTGATGAATTTATCCCAGAAAAAGGTTTAGGAACGGGGCTTTTTTTATTTAGAAAAAAGTAACTTTTTATTTTAGTAAAATCTCATTTATCACTAGTTTTGGTTTAAATATGAGGAACAAATAAATATGAGGAGCAAATTTTCCAGGGAGGTAAAATATTCATGTTTATTCATGAAAGCAAAATAAAGAGAAAAGTAAAGTTTATTCTCTTTCAGCTATTTAATCTTGTGGAGAACAATAACAATGCTGATCCGAGGACTAATGGAGAGTTTAAACTTCAGGAATTTTTGGTAGGTTTCTGGGCTAATCAAAAGCTAAAAAATATAATTATTTTTGATGTGGGTGCTCATATAGGCGATTGGTCATGTAATCTTTTGAATGAGCTCAAATCAAAAGGGCTTAATTTCGAGATTCATCTTTTTGAACCTCAAAAATCATGTTTTGAAATGCTTCAAAAGAGATTTCAAAAATTTACTAGCGTATTTGTTAATGCTTTCGGTATTTCCGATAAAGAGGGAGAGCAGATCATATATAAGGACTATAATTCTTCATCTCTTGCTTCCCTGTACAGAAGAAAAACAGCTGGAATAAACTTTCACGAACAGGAGATTATCTACCTTCAGAAATTAGATAATTATATTAGGAAAAAATCCATAGGTAAGATACATCTTATAAAGATAGATACAGAAGGACATGACATCAAGGTATTATTAAGTCTTGGAGAATTTTTAAATAATGATTTTGTAGATTTTATCCAGTTTGAATATGGTGGAGCTAATATTGATTCAAGAACTTTTCTTCTTGATTTTTTTAGTTTGCTTGAAGAAAAAGGCTTTTCCATAGCTAAGATTTTAAGAAAGGGTTTAGAGTTAAGGAAGTGGGAGCCTTATATGGAAAACTTTCAGTATTCAAATTATGTTGCGATTTCAAATAAAATCTTGAATGTGATTATGAAATAAAATTCAGGTTAAGATATGATAATCTTTTTAAGTGAAGGAGGATTAGGTAATCAGCTGTTTCAATTTGCTTTCCTTGCATCATATGCCGAAAAAAACGAAAAAATAATAGTCTGGGGTTTTGAAGATATTAACTCACTCTTTGATGTAAAAGACAAAAGGTTTTTTATTTTTAGTATTGAAGATAAAATCTTGGAACTTTTACCAAAGAACTTCCCCCCAAAGCTAAAAAGAGCCTTAAAATATAGAGTTCTTTTGGGGATGATACGATATGGACTTGTGAGAAAAGTTCTTGGAGTTTTAGCAAAAAGCAAAATAATAAGCTCTGTTTCTTTAAAAACTCAGAAAATATGTGAGGATACATATATTGAGGTTCCAGAGGTTGTTTTTTCAGAAGGTATCATATCCTCAGTAAAGTATGTGGGTCGATATTTTTTTCAGTCAGAAAGGTTGTTCAGGAAAGATGTTCTGAAAAATCTTGAATTCAAAGAAAAGTATGTAAAAGGGGCTGAAAAGTTCATTTCAAAGTATCAAGACTACTACAAGGTTGCAGTTCATATAAGGCTTGGGGATTTCAGGAATTACTATATATGTGGTGAAAATCCAATTTTACCATTTGATTATTTCCACAGGCAGATTAGGTGGTTTTTGGAAAACCAAGAAAATCCTTTTTTCATTTTTCTTTCAGATGAACCGGATAAAATCAAAAATGAATTTTCTTATCTTGGAGATAAAATGCTCATATCTGAAAATCCATATCAAGTAGATTTCCTTATTATTACTATGTGTGATGCCGCAATAATAGCCACCTCTTCTTTTTCTTGGTGGGCTTGTTATTTTATGAAAAAAAGAGATATTGTTTTTGCACCAAAATATTGGATTGGATTCAAAATAAAAAAGGAATATCCCCAAGGGGTTTTCCCCTCTTTTGCTATACCATGTGAAGTTTAATAGTCATAATTGGGATAAAGGTATTTTGACCGATGTGGAAGTATTTTTGTTCTTATTACTTGATTCCTAATCTGTTGTTAAAATTAAATTGATAACAGTTTCATAAATATGCATGCATAAAAATTTTTGTTTGTTCAGATATGGCATTAGCACCAATAGTTCTTTTTACTTATAACAGACCTTGGCACTTGATGCAAACAGTTTCAGCTCTACTGAAAAATTCTCTTGCGAGCGAAAGTGAGATTTTTATTTTCTCCGATGGACCAAAAAATGAAAATGATGAACCAAAAGTTGCTGAGGTAAGAAAATATATAAAAACCATAAAAGGTTTCAAAAAAGTAGAAATAATAGAAAGAGATAAAAACTGGGGTCTTGCAAACAATATAATAGATGGCATAACAAAAGTAGTCAATCAATACGGTAAAGTCATAGTTTTAGAAGATGACTTGGTGACAAGTCCTTATTTTTTGAAATTCATGAATGATGGTTTGAATATGTATGAGGAAGAGGAAAAAGTTATTTCCGTTCATGGCTATGTATATCCTATAAAAGGTTTGCCGGAGATATTTTTTTTAAGAGGAGCCGATTGCTGGGGATGGGCTACCTGGAAACGAGGATGGGATTTGTTTGAAAAAGACGGTAAAAAGCTTCTTGATGAATTAGAAAAAAGAAAACTCACAAAACTTTTTGATTTTAATGGAGCTTATCCATATACTAAAATGCTCAAAGATCAAGTTGAGGGTAAAGTAGATTCTTGGGCAATAAGATGGTACGCTTCGGCATTCATTCATGAAAAACTTACTTTATATCCAGGAATATCTTTGGTCAAACATATCGGCGATCTTGGGACGCATGTTAAGGATAGCTCTTTGTTTGATGTTGAACTTTCGGAAAAACCTATTTTCGTAAAGAGAATTCCTCCAATTGAAGATCCTGAAGTTAGAAAAAAAATTGAAGATTTCTTTTTCATGATAAAAAGAAAGAGGAAGATGTCTGATTTATCAAGGCAACCGGGAAAATTGATAAAGAGGTTCTTATCTCGTTTTATTGAGTTATGGAAGTAAAAAAGATAAAGATAAATCGGTTCCCTTCTCACAAATTGAAGAAGTTCATTAAGGATTGGATGCCTCCGGCAATTATTTCTTTTTTGAAAAAGATTATGAAGGATGAGAATAGTGGAATCATATGGTATGGTGATTTCAAGAGCTGGGAAGAAGCTAAAAGAGTATCAGGAGGGTATGAAGACAAAGTAATACTGGAAAAGGTCAAGGAGGCTGCTATTAGAGTCAAAAAAGGTGAAGCAGTTTATGAAAGAGACGGAGTAATATTTGATGAGGTTCAATACTCCTGGCCTTTACTCGCAGGTCTTATGTGGATTGCCGCACAGAACAAGGGAGAACTTAATATAATAGACTTTGGAGGAGCATTAGGGACAACATATTTTCAAAATAAAAAGTTTTTGGATGCAATTCCAAAAGTCAGATGGAATATAGTTGAACAGAAGCATTTTGTTGATGAAGGGAAAAAATTCTTTGAAGATGATGTTTTAAAGTTCTATTATGATATTGAAACTTGTCTTAAAGAGACTTCTTCCAACACAATTTTGTTTTCAAGTGTAATTCAGTATTTGGAATCTCCTTACAAATTTCTTCAAGATATAAAAAATATTGGGTTTGAGTTCATACTGTTTGATCGTACTCCGTTTGTTGATAGAGAGGAAGAATTATTGACTGTTCAAAAAGTTCCACCTGAAATTTACCCTGCAAGTTACCCTTGTTGGTTTTTCAGTAAAAGAAAGTTTTACTCTTTTTTCGAAAAAGATTACGACATTATTGCTAAGTTTGAATCTCCTTTTGATAAGGCTAATATCCCAAATTCAACTTTTGAAGGTTGTATTTTAAGGAGGAGAAAAACTATATAGAGAAAGAAAGTATATAAAGTATATGATGATGAAGAGTAAAATAAGGGATAAGATAAAATCTGTTGTGTACAAAGAGCAGTTTCAACCAAGTATAATTGGGATGTTTGTTAATCCTTTTTATATTACGAGGAAAGAATTATTTAAACATATAAGCTCGTTTTCGCATTTGGTGAAAGGCAGAGTTCTTGATATTGGTTGTGGGCAGAAACCATATTATAATCTTTTCTCATCCGATGAATACATAGGGCTTGAAGTGGATACCCCTGAAAACAGGAAGAATAAAAAAGCAGATGTATTTTATGACGGGAAGCGAATTCCTTTTCCAGACTCTTATTTTGACTGGGTCATTTCTACTGAGGTTTTTGAGCATGTTTTTAATCCAGAAGAATTTTTGTCGGAGGCTTATAGAGTTTTGAAACCGGGAGGTGGTTTGCTTATGACTTGTCCGTTTGTGTGGGATGAGCATGAACAACCTTATGATTTTGCGCGGTACTCATCGTTTGGTATAAAGTCCCTTCTTGAGAAACATGGTTTTAGAGTCGTTGAACAAAGAAAAACAGCGAGCGATATCAGAATTATTTTCCAGCTTATTAACGCTTACATTTATAAAGTATTGGTGTTAAGAAGTAGTTCTTCAATCAATAAATTACTCTGCCTACTATTTACATCTATTTTTAACATCTTGGGAGAGAGCTTGTATAGGTTTCTTCCAAAAAACGAAGATCTTTATTTAGATAATATAATTTATGCAAGGAAAGGATTAAAAGAATGAGAAGATATCATTATGAGGATGTATTTAGAGGTGCAAAAGTTCTCATAACGGGAGGGCTTGGTTTTATTGGTTCTAATTTAGCTATTCGGCTCGTTGAGCTCGGAGCTGATGTTCTGGTAGTAGATAGTCTTATCCCAGAATACGGCGGAAATCTTTTCAACATAAAGGAAATTGAAGATAAGGTAAAAGTGAATATATCAGATGTTCGCGACCCTTATAGTATGAAATATCTTGTCAAGGGGAGAGATTTTCTTTTTAATCTTGCAGGGCAGACAAGTCATATGGACTCTATGATAGATCCTTTTACTGATTTGGAGATAAACGCTCGGGCTCAGCTTTCAATACTTGAAGCATGCAGGCATTATAACCCAAAGATAAAAATTGTGTTTGCAAGCACAAGACAAATATATGGCAGACCTCAATATTTGCCAGTTGATGAAAAGCACCCTCTTCGTCCAGTCGATATAAATGGTGTGAATAAATTGGCAGGAGAATGGTATCATATTCTTTACCATGATGTTTATGGTATAAGGACATCTGTTTTAAGATTAACCAATACATACGGACCTCGTATGAGGATAAAGGATGCAAGACAAACATTTTTGGGGATATGGATAAGATTAATCGTAGAGGGAAAACCTTTTGAAGTGTGGGATGGTGACCAGCTCAGAGATTTTACTTATGTTGATGATTGTGTTGATGCTTTGCTTTTGGTAGCAAGTGATGGGAGAGCATATGGAAAAATTTATAATCTTGGTGGCAGAGAAGTAGTTTCCTTGAAGCAGTTAGCGGAGATGCTGGTAAAAATTAACGGCGGAGGGGAATACATTATCAAAGAGTTTCCTGCCGATAGGAAAAAAATTGATATAGGAGATTTTTATGCGGATTACTCTCTGATCAAAAGTGAGTTGGGGTGGGAACCGAAAGTTCCATTAGAAGAAGGACTTAAAAGAACTCTGGAATATTATAAAAAATATTTGAGCTATTATATTTGATGTATATGATTAAAAAATTGCTTAAAGGTATTTTCCGGAGAGCAAGATTTGCTAAACCTATACTTGAAAAACTTTCTCAATTAGAATGTTCAATTTCTTCTTGGTGGGTATCTAATGCTCATAGAAGGTTATTTTTAATTCAATGGTTTATACCGCCTACACCTGAGCATTTTGATCATAGAATTGACTTGTACTACCTATGGCTATCAACTCGCAATCCTTTGTGGGTTGAGAGAGGAGTATTTAATAGCCTTGCTTTGCGGGGGGGGGTGGTATTAGAGTTGTGCTGTGGTGATAGTTTTTATACAAGGAATTTTTATAGCATTCGTGCGAAAAGAATTATTGCTTGTGACTTTGATAAAAAGGCTATTGCAACTGCGATTAGAAAGAATTCAGCTGAAAATATTGAGTATATTCTGTGCGACATTCGTTATGATATGCCCACTGGTAAGTTTGATAACATTATAATGGATGCAGCATTAGAACATTTTACGAAGGATGAAATGAAAAATATTCTTGAAAACATAAAAGTGAGATTATCAAATTTGGGGGTATTTTCAGGTTATACGATTGTTGAAAAGGAGAGTTGTCAAAAATCTCTTGAACATCACGAGTATGAATTTAAAAGCAAAGAAGATTTGCTTGAGGTTTTAAAGCCATATTTTAATAACATAATAGTATTTGAGACTATCTATCCTGAAAGACATAATTTATATTTTTGGGCATCGGATGGGTTGATACCATTTAAAGAGGGATGGTTGAATATGATTAGTTTCTCAAAAGAAGTTTCAAGGGATATATATGGGAAAAAATAGAAAACAAAAAAATAAACCGTTAAAAAATTTTATACTCCAAGCTAATCCGAAAGCAAGCTACTTATCTTATAAAGACGAGATTGAGTTTGCCATAAAGAAAGTTTTGGAGAGCGGGAATTATATTCTTGGAGAAGAAGTTAGGAGTTTTGAGGAGGAGTTTGCGTCATATATAGGTGTAAGATATGGGATTGGTGTTGCAAGTGGAACTGATGCGATTGAGATTTGTTTGCGTGGATTTGGCATAGGTCAAGGATGCCTTGTATTTACTGTTTCACACACAGCTGTGGCAACGGTTGCAGCAATTGAGAGAACAGGGGCAACACCGGTTTTAGTAGATATTAGCCCGAAAACATACACTATGGACCCAAATTCCCTTGAAGAAGCAATAAATTACTATAAGAAAGATTCTAAGTTTGGTAAGTTGGGAGCTGTAATTCCAGTCCATCTTTATGGTCATCCTGCTGAGATGGATGATATTATTCACATAGCGAAAAAGAATGGTCTTTTAGTGATTGAGGACTGTGCGCAAGCTCATGGAGCTGAGTATAAAGGTAAAAAAGTTGGTTCTTTTGGCGATGCTTCTGCATTTAGTTTTTATCCTACAAAAAATTTAGGAGCATTTGGAGATGGAGGTATGATATTGTGTAATGATTTAAAACTTGCAGAAAAGTTCAGAGCACTGAGGGAGTATGGATGGGAAGAAAGATATATAAGTAGTTTTTCCGGACAAAATTCACGGTTAGACGAAATTCAGGCAGCAATTTTGAGAGTTAAACTTAAAGGATTAGATAAGGACAATTCTTTAAGGAAAAGAATAGCTAAATTGTATCGAGAGAAATTGGAAATGTTACCGATAGATTTGCCATCAGAAAAAGATTATGTAAGGCATGTATATCACCTTTATGTTATAGGAGTAGATGGGAGAGATAGCCTCAAAGATTATTTGAAAGAAAACAGTATATTAACTTCAATTCATTATCCGCTTCCTGTTCATTTGCAACCGGCATATAAAGGTAGAGTATTGATAAGTCCAGATGGGCTGAGGGAGACTGAAAGAATCTATAAGAGGATATTAAGTTTGCCGATGTATCCTCAGTTGAAAGATGAGGAAGTTGAGACGGTGTGTTATTATATTAAAAAATGGTGTGAGGAAGGAGGGAGATAAGCATTGCATTATTTTTGTACATATTTTGATCACAGATATATTTCAAGGGGTTTGGCTCTTTATTATTCGTTGAAAAAGCATTGTTCAAATTTTAAATTATTTGTTTTGTGTCTGAGTAATGAGTGCTATGAGATTTTAAAGCAAAAAGGATTAGAAGATATTTTCTTGTTGAAGTTGGAGGATATAGAGAGAGGGGATGAGGAGCTTCTGAAAGCAAAGAGTAATAGAACTCTTGTGGAATATTATTTTACTCTTACTCCATCCTTCATTTTGTATGTTTTGAATAATTTTGAGGAGGTAGATTTTATAACATATCTTGATGCAGATCTATATTTTTTTTCAGAGCCCGATCCAATATTTGAGGAGATAGGGGAAAATTCAATAGCAATTGTTCCACATCGTTTTCCTGCGCGCTTGAAACATTTGGAGGAGTTTGGAATTTATAATGTTTCGTGGTTGAGTTTTAGGAGAGATGAGAACGGTTTAGGTTGTTTGAGGTGGTATAGAGAAAGATGCAATGAATGGTGTTATGATAGAGTGGAGGGAGATAGGTATGCAGATCAGAAGTATTTAGAGAAGTTTGAATTGTTGTTTGAAAAAGTTCATGTTATTCAGCATAAGGGGGCAAATGTTGCTCCGTGGAATATTGAGAACTATAAGGTAGTAGTGAAAGGTTCAAAAGTTTATGTCGATGATCAACCTCTTATCTTTTATCATTTTCAGGGACTTAAAAAGATTTTCTCATTCCTATACGATTCAGGGTTTTTAATGTACGGCGCAAAGTTTTCAAAGGAGATTCGTGATAGTATATATTTACCTTATTTAAGAATGTTAAGGCAGATTGAAAATGAATTAGGTTTTACCACATCTCCCGTATTTAAAAGGGAGAGTACAAAATATAAAACAATACAGAGATTTGCTCCTCAACTACTTATCTTACTCAAAACAGCTAAACTTTTAATTCGGCTTCTGTTTACTAATACTTTTATACTTATTAGATAAAAAAGAGATTACTCAACAAAAAGAATTTTGAGTTTTTTAGTTTTAATTTAGTGTAAAATTGTTATATTGAGAAATATGAGGAACGAGAAAAGATTCTGGTTATCTGTTATTATCCCCTGTTACAATGAGGGATCTACAATAGAGGATGTGATTGAAGCTGTTAAAAAACAGCCATTTTTTAAGCAGATAATAGTTGTTGATGATGGGTCATCTGATGCAACTCCAAGTATTCTCAAAAATATAAAAGGCGACGAAAAAAATGAGATATTGATTTTGAGACACAGAGAAAATTTGGGAAAGGGCGCAGCCATAAAGACAGGTCTAAAACATGTAAAAGGCGATATAATAATAATTCAAGATGCTGACCTTGAATATGACCCGTCTGAATATCCAAAACTTTTACAGCCAATAATAGAAGATAAAGCAGATGTTGTCTTCGGTTCAAGATTTTTAGAATCAAGAAGAACAATTTACTTTACAAACTATATAGCAAATCTCACTTTCTCTTTTCTTATAAATTTCCTTTACGGGACTACTCTGACAGATATTGCTACGGGATATAAAGTTTTCAGAAGGGAAGTTCTTGAAGAGATAGGGGAACTTCAGGCAAACGATTTTTCATTTGAAATTGAATTTACATCAAAGGTAATTCAGAAAGGTTTCAGAATATATGAGGTCCCAATAAAATATCAAGGTAGAACATATGAGGCTGGTAAAAAAATAGGTTGGAAACACGGGTTTGAATATTTATATTGGATGTTCAGGGAATACCTAAAAAGAGAAAAAAAGACAAATTTTACTTTCCTTTTGGGAAATTCAGTAAATATCGCAAAGATTTTTTTTAATTTTTGTATCAAAGATTTTTTAGGAAATAAAGTTTTAGAACTTAATTCTGGTGAGGGAAAGATAAGCAGATTTTTACTCGGGAGAGAATTTCTAATTTTGTCAGACCCATCGGAAAAAAATTTGAGGATTTTGAAATCAAAATTCTATCAGACTCGTAGGCTCATTATAACAAAATTTGATATTATTGTAGATGACTCAAACTTTTTGTTTGACGCTCTCAAAGAGAATAAAAATCCAGAGTATTTTTTAAATTCGGAGTATTTTTTAGATACATGCATCGCGGTGGATACTCTACCAAAAGTAGACGATGATAAAAAAGCTCTTGAAAAAATAAATAAAATTTTACCTCGTGGTGGAAGAGCAATATTTTATGTTCCACAAGATAAAAGCTTGTTTGGGAAACTTGATTTGAGCCTGGGATACAAAAGAAGGTATGATGATGGAGAAGTTGAAGAGAAAATTAAAAATGCGGGATTTGAGATAAAAAATCAAATATGTTTTGGCAAACCTCTGAAACCTCTCTGGCGTATTTCTAATATTTATCTCAAAGTAGGTGATAGAGAAAATATTCTCCCAGCGTTCATTCCGTTGATTGCAGATTTTATCTCTTTTTTGTTTCCTCAAAACCTTTTTGGTGGAGAAGGTATAGGAAAGGTGATTTGGGCTGAAAAATTCAAAGATTTATGAGATTTGTCGGAGGAAAGATTTGTAGTAATTTTTTTATTTTGTATTTTATCATTAAATTTAGTTTTTAAGGGGCGACGTAGCTCAGAGGTAGAGCAGGGGTCTCATAAGCCCTGTGTCGTGGGTTCGAATCCCACCGTCGCCACTTTTGACATTTGAAAAAAAAATACTCTATTGAAGAAGCAGAAGAACTTATACCTCAACTCAAACCAGTAATCAAAAATATAAAAGATAAAGCGAGAGAATATTCTAAATGCCTCCTTGATGCAACCCAACTTGTTCTAAATTTCAGAGAAAATCCATACGACAAAGACGGTGTCCTTGATAGAACAATTGCTGTGAGGAAAGAATTGAGAAATCTTTTTTCTAATCTTGAAAATTTTGGAGTGATTTTAAGGGATATAGATAGGGGAACTCTTGACTTCCCAGCCGAAGTTGATGGAGAAGAGGTTTTTTTATGTTGGAGAGCATTAGAAGAAGATGATGTAAGACACTGGCATTATCCAACAGAACCTTGTGTTATGAGAAAGCCTCTCAAAAAGACATGATTTCAAACCGTAAAATTGTAATGTAAATAAAACTGTAATGTATCACTTTAAACTTTTGACTTAAAAATTTTTTCAGTTTTTTTACTAAAGTACCCAAAAAAATTTTATTCTATCAAAATAGGAGGTGAAAAAATATGGGACAGAAAATGAGAGAACTCGTTGAGGAACTTCACAGAATTAGAGCAGAAGTAAAAAAAATGGGCGGTCCAGATAAAGTAAAAAAACAGCACGAACGAGGAAAACTTACAGCAAGAGAAAGAATTGATTTGCTATTTGATAAAGACAGCTTTTTTGAAATTGGAATTTTAGGAACTGAACCCGGTCCAGAAAGAACGCCGGCAGATGGAGTTGTAACAGGCTTTGGAAAAATAGACGGAAGATGGGTCGGTTGTATTTCATATGATTTCACAGTAAAGGGGGGTTCCATGGGATTTGTAAATGAGGTAAAATGCACAAGAATAAGGGAACTTTGTCTGAGGTTTAAAATACCTCTCGTTTGGATGATAGATTCGGGAGGAGCAAGAATTTCTGCTCAAAGTGCTTCAACAATAGGTGGTGGTATGGCAGGAGAAGCAATAGCATTTTTCGCAAATTCAGGTTGGCTATTTAAAGAAGAATCTTTGATGTCAGGTGTTATTCCTCTTGTATGCGCCCAGATGGGACCAGGTTATGCTGGAACAGCTTATATACCGGGACTTGCCGATGTTGTCTTTATGGTAAAAGGAACAAGTTCTATGGCTCTCGGTGGTCCATCACTTGTAAAAATGGTCACAGGTGAAGATATAGATGAGGAAAATCTTGGTGGCTCAAAAATTCACACGGAAATCTCAGGTTGTGCAGATAATGAATTCCCTGATGATGTCTCTTGTATCAAAGGGGTAAAGGATTATCTTTCTTATATGCCATCTTCAAATGAGGAAAAACCTCCAAGAAAGAAGTACGAGGGAGACCCAACGGCTCTGATTCCTGACCAGATTTTGGATGTCTTACCAGATAATCCAAAGCAAGCTTATGATATGCACAAAATAATAAAGTTCATCGTAGATGATGGAGAATTCTTTGAAATCAAACCAAAATGGGCAAGAAACATAATAGTTGGCTTCGGAAGAATAGGGGGATATCCAGTTGGTATTATTGCAAATAATCCTATGTTTTATGGAGGAGTTCTTGATGTTAATGCATCAGACAAAGCTGCAAGGTTTATATGGCTTTGCGACGCTTTCAATATACCTCTGGTTTTCCTCGCAGATGTCCCAGGTTTTATGGTGTCATCTAAAACAGAAAAAGATGGTCTTATAAGACATGGAGCAAAGATGATTCACGCTGTTGCAGAAGCTTCTGTCCCTAAATTCACGGTAATTATTAGAAAATCTTATGGAGCGGGATATTATGCTATGTGTGGTAAATCCTTTGATCCAGATATTATTGTCGCATGGCCTACCGGAGAAATATCTGTTATGGGACCTGAAGGTATGGTTTCAATATTTGCTAAAAAACAGCTTGAAGGTATGTCACCAAAGGAGGCGAGAGAATTTGCTGAACAAATGGCAGAAGCCATAAGACCTTATATTGATATAAAGAAGCCAGCAGGATGGGGCTTTATAGATGATGTTATAGACCCGCGTGAGACAAGAAGAGTTCTTTACTGGGCTCTTGAACTTACAGAAAAAAAGCAAGTCCTCAGAATGAAGAGAAAACATGGAGTTTATCCTGTGTAATGAATATATCTACTATTGTGATATTTTCCATAGGCGTTCAAATTCTTTTTCAAATTTCTCCACTACTTCCGTTGAATCATATATAAAAACGCAGTTTTCGTCATTTAATTCTTCTGCCGATGCGGTGAAGTTAAAAGATCCTGTCATGACATACTTCCTATCTACTATCATGAATTTATGATGCATTTTTGGTGTAAGAAATCTCTTCTTTCGTGTTGAGTAATCTGTGATTTTCACATCTATCCCTTCTTTTGCAAGAACTAATACTTTTGAAAATTTATCTTTTGCTTGTTCACCATCTGCTATAATTTTTACATCTACTCCTCTTTTCTTTGCATCAATAAGAGCTTCCGTTATCTCTCTTGATGTGAGGTGATAAATTGCTATTTTTATACTTTTTTGTGCAGAGTTTATTGATTTTATTACTTTGTCTTCACAGCCATCTGTTGCTGAAAAAAACACATCAACCTTTGCAGACGATAAAAACAAGGGAATCAGCAATAAACTTAACAAACTCATACTTTTTCTTTTTTAATTTTGTCTTAAAAGTTTTTCAGATTTGCTGTCATTTTTGCCAAAGTTTTTAGAGTTCAATCCGCATTTTTATGTTTAAAGTTCAGGAGAAGTTCAAATCAATTTGTAAAATATAAATTGTTCGTCGTTATTTTAATTCGTTGTCGTTTTGATTTGCGCTTTTGAGAAAATGAGGGTATTTGGAGATTATATAATCACAAAAGAGATTGGAGAGGGCGGAATGGGGAGAGTTTATCGTGCTTGGAAAATTTCTGATGCTGGTTTCAGAAAACTTGTTGCTATCAAAACTCTCAAATCCACACACAATACTGACCTTTTTATAAACGAGGCAAAAATATCTGCCAGATTTGATGATGAAAATATAGTTAAAACAACAAACTTTGGAAAAATCTCGGGAGAGTTCTTTATTGAAATGGAATATATAAGGGGTATAAATCTTAAAGAACTAATGGAAACTGTTGGAGAGATACCTCTTGATGTATTCTTTTATATAGCTGAAAAACTCCTTACAGCAGTATCTTACATACACAGATTTGAAGGAAGAGGTCTTGTCCACAGAGATGTGAATCCTAAAAATATACTCATTTCTTGGATCGGTGGAGTAAAGTTATCTGATTTTGGTATAACTTTGCCTCAAAACTCTGAAATAGATCCTTTCGGTAAAATAAGTTATGTCCCACCAGAAGTTATACTTGGCAGGGGATGGACTCAGCGAGGAGATATATGGAGTATAGGAGTGGTTTTTTGGGAGATGCTTACCGGACAGAAGCTTTTTAAGAAAGACAAACCTGAAAAATTAAAGGAAAAAATATTAAAAGGTAAAATACCCCCGCCATCTTCTATAAATCCAGCTGTACCAGAACTTTTAGATGATATAGTTTTGAGAGCTTTGTCTCGTAATGAATTTTCAAGGTTTCCGTCCGTTGATAAAATGTTAGATGAAATGAAAAAAATTGTAGTTGATTTGAATGTTCATCAACTATATCAGAAAGATTTCTCTAACTTCGTATGCTCGTTCTTTTCAAAAAGAATTGATGAAGAAAATCGTGAAATAGAGGATGAGGAAAAAAGAATAATTTCTTTTGTAAGTGAAAATCAAAATTTTGGGAGAGGTTTGAATGGGGTTGATAGTTTGCAATTTCAAAAGGTTTCAGATATAATAGAGAACACAAAGGAAAAATTAAGGTCAGATGAGAGTTTGATCAGCAAAAGAAGGAAGGAAAAAAATGAAAGCGGTAGTCCTTCTCCTAAAATTAGTTCTTCTCTCAAAGAAATAGGGGGAGTTAAGGATGAAGAAAATCGGGGAAGTCATGGAGTTGCCGAAGATAAGAAAAGTTATGTAAGGAGCAAAACAAAAAGATATGGAGGAATAAATAAGAGGGGAATTTTTTTTGGAAGAAAGATTTATGAGATTTCCATTGCAATCGGCTTGATTTTGGGTTTTTTGTTTGGTGTAGCAAAGTCTATTTCAGATATAAAATCCGCTTCTGATTATTTTAGAAAAGGTATAAAGCTTATAGAACAGAGAAACTTTGATGATGGTAGAGAGTTGATTGAAAAAGCTTTGATTATATCTGGTTTTGAAAATATGGATTTCATTCAGGAAATTCAGCAAGAGCATCGGCAAGTTGAGAAGCAGAAAAATATCCGCAGGGTGGCAAAATAACATACGGTATATTCCCAGAATTTGAAGCTTTGAGGAGAAATTCTTTGTCTTTCAGTATAGAGGCTAATTCTTTTCCTATTTTTTTCATAACGAAACCTCTGAAAAGTATTGCGGGTATAACCACAATTGATGTAAATTTCTTCAAATCTAAAACATCTATTACATCTTTTAAACTTGGTTTGTTGACATCGGCAAAGCACACTTCCATGTGTCCTTTTTTCCCAAGATTTTCCCATATTATGCGACAGAATGAATAAACTTGTGATGCCCCGGTTTTTGAAGATGTACCTCTTGCAACAAAAATAAAAAGTGGATTTTCTAAATTAAGTCTTGTTTTACTTTTATGATTTGTTTTGCTTTGTAAAAATTTGCTTATGAAATCGGAGAAAAATTTTTGAAATCTTTCAGATTCTGCAAGCACACCTGAGACTCTCACATTCTCCATACCTTTTAGTTTGGCTTCTATATCATTCTGCATATGACCTGCTCTAAAAAAAAGTAAAGGTTTGATAAAAAAGAATGAATTGGTTTCTTTCCGATTCTCTTTTATTATTTTTTCTGCTACATCATCAAATCTTGGCTGACCGAATTCAAGGTAAGATTTTATAAAAGTAGTTTCTGTATCATTTTCTTTTATCTTTTGTTCTATCTCTTTGCATAGATGAGAGAAATCTTCCTCGTTGAGCTTATCTGGGCTTCCGTGAGCTACAACAATAAAGTATTTTTTTATTTTTCCGATTGCGTTATTTTTCATCTCATTTTATTTTTATTTTCTTGAAAGGGAGAGAAAAATATTTCTGTATTCTTCGGCTATTTTATCCCAGGAGTATTTTGTTTTTGCGAGTTCTTTTGCGGTTTTTTGTTTTTTTGTTCGCTCATTTTCGGGAATTTTTGTTATATGTTCAAGAAGGTTTTCAAGTTCTTTTTCATCTGAAAAGTAAAATCCACCATCTTCAAGAACTTCTCTGTTTGATGGGGTATCATAGCAGATTATAAGATTTCCAAGAGACATCTGCTCTACCAAAACCGGATGAGTTCCCCCTACGGTTGCACAAAGGACAAATGAGAACGCATTTCTTGAAAGCTTTATATAACCTGTTGAGAAAATATATCCTGTAAATATAACTGATGGATTTCCTTTTGATATTTCAAAAAGGTATTTTTTATACTCTGATGAGTAAGGAGCATCTCCTACTATAACGAGTTTCATATCATTTGGAATTCTGCCTGAATTTTTTGCGTTTATAAATGCTTTTATGATTTTATCTGGAGCATTTTCTGGAACAAGCCTACCTACAAATAAAAAATACTTATTTTTTTCTAATCCAAATTTTTTCAGGAATTCACCATCGTCTCCCCACAAATCACATCTTTTTAGGTCTTCATCTTCAAGTCCGCCATATGGTATATACACTATTTTGTTTTTGTTGTAAGTGAAGCTCTCATAATACTTTTTTACTTCAAGAGCATCTGCTACTATGATGTCTGCAAACTTTGAAGCTAATATTTCAGAAGCTCTGAGATATGAAGAGGCGAATTTTCCCCATTTTTCTCTTCGCCAGTCCTGACCATCCACATTTATTACTGTTTTCATTCCGAGAGCTTTAAAGAATGGAAGGAGTGGGGAATTCCCGACTATGCATATAAGAGCAATATCTAACTTTATATTTTGGGTTGCACACCATATTAGTGAAAGTAATGTATGAGAAATTGTATCAAGGTGTTTTTGCGGTATAGATGGTAGCTGAACTACTTTTGCTCCTTTAAAATAGAAAAATGGATATTTTAAATAGTTGGTTCTGTTAAAGATTATAAGGTCAAATTCTTCCTTGCTTAATCTTCTTATAAGTTTATCGTAGAAAGTTTCAAAACCAGAATAGCTCGCTGGAACTCCACGAGTCCCGAACAATCCAACCTTTATCTTCCTCACATCTTTATATACAGCAATAATATTTCCGTCCTATTTTTTTTGATGTAATTTATTTTAGCTTTACTGTGCTTCCCTATATTATATCCTTTCTATTATTGTAGCGATTCCCATTCCTCCACCCATGCAAAGTGAAATGAGTGCATATCTTTTTTTAGTTCTTTCAAGTTCATAAAGAGCTTTGGTCAGGAGAATCGCTCCCGTTGCTCCTATTGGGTGTCCATGAGCTATTGCTCCACCATTCGGGTTAAGTCTCGGGTCTGTTCTCCAATCTATTCCAAGTTCTCTTGCTGCATATATTACAGGTGATGCAAATGCTTCATTTATCTCAATTATGTCAATGTCATCTATTTTGAGACCAGCTTTTTTCAGTGCGTTCTTTATAGCTGGGGCTATTCCTGTGAGCATAAGGACTGGGTCTGATCCTGCAAGTCCAAAAGATACAAACCTTGCTCTTGGTTTTAAACCAAGTTTTTGAGCTTTCTCAGGTGTTGTTATCATTATCGCACAGGCGGCATCAGATATCTGTGAAGATGTTGCTGGGGTGTGGGGACCATCTGGTGTAAAGGAATAGGGGATATTTTTCATATCAGCTATGAAACCTTCTGGATCATCAAGGACTTTGAACCTTACTCCTTCATCTTGTGTTATTGTGAATTCCTGACCATCTTTTTTAACGACAACTGGGAAGACTTGCGAATTATATATTCCCTGTTTCCAAGCTGTTGCTGCTCTTCTTTGGGAGTTGAAACCGAACTCCTCAACTTCTTCTCTTGTTATTTTGTATTTTTGAGCTATCATATCGGCTGCAACTCCCATAGGAACTAATCCTTTCATTTGAACTGCCTCAGGTATAACGAGTGGGGCACCCGCTTTTGCTGCGATTTGTGCGTCCGAACCCATGGGATATCTTGACATTGATTCAGAACCGCCTGCTATTACTAAATCACATTCACCAGCCATAACTTCCTGAGCTGCAAAGTTTGATGCTTGAAGTCCGGAACCGCAGTACCTATTTATCGTACAGCCTACTGCTTCATCGTGAAATCCTGCTTGGTAAAGGAGAGTTCTTCCGAGGTTGAACCCTTGTTCTCCTATTTGTGAAAGACATCCCCAAACTACATCTTCTACTTCTCTTGGATCAACTTTTGTTCTTTCTATTATTTTCTTTACTGGAAGCGAAGCCAGTTCTATTGCAGAAAGATGTCCCATAGGACCGCATTTTTCAAGACCTTTCCAACTTGACTTCCCTATTGGTGTCCTTATTGCATCAACTATTACTGCTTCTCTCATGTCAATCACCTCCTTTATATTTATATTTTTTTCTTTTAATTATCCTTTATATTTTTTTCTGTTTAATTATTCTTCTTGAGTTACTTTTTTCTTATTTTTTTACTTTAAGGTGGTTTTTAATTTTGTGAAGCTTTGTCGCAAACATATCAGGGCGGCCCTGCAAAGCCATCAGGACCTAACCTGCTCGCTATCCTCTCCCACTTCCCTTGCACCATCACAGGACGCAAAGGAGAGAAGTCCCTCACAAACAACCTCCCAAGGAGAGGTATAGCGAAGGCTACCCTCAGAACTCGCCAGAGTTTCTGGGAGCTTCTCTCCCCCCTCACAGGTTCCTTCCTCAGGTTCCCCTGCTCTTGGGTCTCTGGCTCACTCTGAGAGCTTTCTTTTCTATTACTTACTTCCATCAAAAATCTCTCCAAAAATTTCCTCTCCCTCTTTAACCTCCTCAAATCTCTCTTCATTCCATTCGCTTTATATTTGTTTCTCTCTTGATTTAACTTATTTTTCAATTCATCTTCTATCTTACCTAATCTCCATAGTGCATATTGAATATAAATCTGGCTTTTGAGAAGTTTTTTATAGTTCTCTGGTATCTCCTCCTTAAACCCTAATGCTTTTCTCCCTATAACATATGCTCCTGCTATATCTTTATCTATAAAATACTGCGGACAATATTTCATCATACCTATAACTGATGTGAAAGCTGGATTTACCTTTATAACTTCTATTCCTTCCCGAATTGCCAAGCTCTCTATCTTTTTCAGTATCCTCCTATAAGAGAAAAATTGAAGGATTTTTCTGAGCTTTGCTTTTCCATCTCCTCTTTTGCCTTTTGGAAGCTTTCCAATATCCTCAATCGCTATAGCTTTATTTTTTTCTTTTGCAAATCTCACAACCTCATGAGCTATCAACCACTCCTCATACTCTTTTCTGTTTCTGCTTTTGCATCTTAAAAGATGAGAAAGATAGATTGATTTATAGCTTTGCAAATTTCCATCAGTAGAAACTTCCGCAAGAGCAAGATGAAAAGGTCTTGCATTCACATCTATCCCTATCACTCCTTTTGCTTTTGTAATTGTTTGTGGTGGAACATCAAGAGAAAATCTGACAAAACCGTATATTTGCCCATCTTTGAGTTTTAGTTCAACGGTGTAAGGGAATTTATCACCAGATAAGATTTTTGCCAAGAATAAAGCCCATTTATCTGATTTCCCACTCAAATCTCTCTTCACCCTTGCTGATATGAATTTCCTGTTTTTCAAAGCTATTCTTAAATAAAGATTGTTTTTACCATTTTCAGCAGGGATAAATCTGAGGTTAAGATTGCCCTTGTGAGTTATGTGCTTTGCGCCTATGCTTATCAGAGTTCCCTGTCTCTTTTCCCTCCATTTTCTTTTGAGTTCCCCTAATCTTTTTCCTTGAAGATGATTTTTCTTGAGCTTTTCAAACAAGGTTCTACCGCCAAAGATGAGCTTTTTTGGGTTCTGCCCTCTTGATTTACAGCTTTGAAAAATTTCTCTTGCTTTCTCAACTGCACAACTTACATAATGGGAGTTGAGTTCCGGGAATTTCTGTCTTGTTACTGTGTAAGCTTGTGATGGGGTAAAACCTTCAAGAAGTCTTTTATAAGAGAACCTTACAGCAGAAGAAAAATTTCTCATAAGTTTCAGGATTTGATTTTTCTCTTCCCTATTTACAAAGAGTTTAAAGCTTGTAGTTATAAACATGTGAATTGAAATAATAGTAATAATTGATTTTAGCTTAAAGAGAAATTTTAGCAAAAATTTTTGAAATTGGGGTAGAAATTATAATTTAAGGTGATTGCGACAAGGCAATTTTGTGAAATAAAAACAAAAATATTTTGTCTATTTTAGACTATTATTTACAGTTCTTTTATCTATTCTAATTCTTTCTGTTATTCCCATAGTTTGTCTTTGAAGGCTTCTGGTTCCAGTTCAAATACTGGTTTTATATCTTCTCCAACTTGAAATATTTTTATTCCCCTTATTACTATTCCTTTTGGTGTTAGAACTATTTTACCAGCCATACCTTTTATTTCTGTTTGCTTTGAAAATTTGAACATATCGCCTATGGCTGATAATATTTCTGTTATTTTTTGAAGGTCGCTTATATATATTTTTTGTCTGTTTTCTCCGGGGGGAACTATATCTGCGTAGAAAGTTGTGTTATAATATCTTTTTTCAAGATAATCTTTTATTCTGTGCCACATTATTCCAAAAAACTTTATATCTTTTGCGCCTATGAACCTTATTTGAGGTATTATAGCTGAGGAGTTCTTTGAGTTATCTAAAATTATTATGCAACCTGATTTTTGTATTTTTTCAGCTGCAAATTCAAGTATTTCTCTTTCGCTTTTTTTACCTTCTTTTCTTGCCTGAACCTCAAATTTCTTTCTTATAAATGGAATTACATCAATCCCAGAATATTTTATATCATACGAAATAGAAACTCCTGCCGCGTATGATACTTCATAAAAAATTTTCTTCATGTTTTCCACATCTTCCCTATACAAAATTATCGGGGAGCATTTCACTTCGTTTTTTATGAATAAATTTATTGTCCACGCAAAGTGTGAAAAGTGTGGTAAAAAATAGATTATGTTTTCCTCTGTAATGGATGTAGGAGATGAGAAGTCTATTAGGAAAGAGCCAGAGTTTGCAATATTTATTTTCTTTCTATCTGCAAAATTTATTATAATTGAACTGTTGTTAATTAAATCGTAATCTATATACGAATCAAAAAACACAAAATACTCTTCAAATTCCTCTTGAATATAATTTTCAAATGATTCAAAGAGTTCAGATTTTCCATCAGATGAAGGAAAGACAAAAATTTTTTTTACCTTTTCACCTTTAGAAAAATAACTTTTTCTTTTTTCTTCTTTCTTACTAAATGATAGCAATTCTTTCTCAACAGCTTCCGTTATTTCTGCTATATTGTATTTTTGCGATAATTGTGGAAAAGCTAATTTTAGTATATCTATGGTTTTTTCTCCGTTTTCCTTTAACTTGTCAATTTCTCCTTTTAGTTCATCAAATTTTTCCTTCGCCTCATATAATTTACCTTTTTTCATGTCTGATATTGTGGATAGCAAGAGTTTTTCATATTCATTAAAGGTATCCTCTCCCTTCTGTTTATCTTCATTTTTTTCCTGTCCGGAAGCCTGAGTATTGAATGGTAAATCAAGCGTAAGAAATGAAAGTAAAATGAGAATAGAGTAGAGAAGAAAATTTCTTGTTAAGATTTGATTTCTATTATTATTTTCCTTTTTATTATTATTCTCTGGGAAAAATTTTTCCATAAACTAAAAGATAAAAATTGTGTAAAGATTTTTAGAAAATAAGGAATATGTTTTCAGGAATAGTTGAAAGAACTGGTAAGGTCTTGTCTTTTGATAAAAACAAGATAAAGATATATGCGGGGAAAAATTTTAAGGTAAAAAGGGGTGAGTCGGTGAGTGTGAACGGTGCTTGTCTCACCGTTATATCTTCAAGGCAGGGAATCTTAGTGTTTGACCTTTCGCCGGAAACTTTAAAAAGAACAAACTTATCGTCGGTTCATCCGGGAGATTTTGTCAATCTTGAGCGTTCGCTGAAACTTGGGATGGGAGTATCAGGTCATATAGTTCAGGGACATGTGCTAACTTCTATTTTGATAGAAAGAATAGAAAGAATTGGAGAATTTGCAAGGTTTGAATTTGAGATCAAAGAGGAAATAGAAAAATATATAATAGAAAAAGGCTTTGTTGCAATAGATGGTATATCTCTTACTGTATCTGAAATAAAATCAAAAACTTTTGCCGTTGATATAATACCAGAAACGATGAGGGTTACGAATTTGAAATATAAAAAAGTCGGTGATAAAGTTAATTTTGAACCTGATTTTTTTGTCAAAACAATAGCAGATGTTTTGCCAAGATATCTTGAAAAACTGAAAACTTTACCAACTTCAAAAATGAAAACTCAATCGGGTAGTTGATACGGAAATGATAGGTATAAAAGAAATGCGAAAAAAAGAAAAATTTAAACGGGTGTTCAAATTTTTTGTGTTATGTATGAGACAATAAAAATTGAAAGAAAACAAGAAAATAAGGTTGCTTTCATTATATTGAATAGACCAGAGAGGAGAAATTCTATCTCACCAAAGATGACCATAGAGCTTCTGCAAGCTCTAAAAGAGTTAAACGAAGAACAAGATATAAGAGTTGTTGTTTTAACAGGTGAAGGAGATAAAGCTTTTTCTGCTGGTGGAGATCTTTCTCCTGATCCTTCCGTTTCTTCTGCTTTCTTAGATAGATACGAGAATACAAGGCTTTTTGCGGAAATATTCAGGGTTATGGAAAGCTACAAGAAGCCTATCGTAGCAAGGGTGAACGGAGATGCACTTGGTGGAGGTTTTGGGCTTGTTGCTGCTTGTGATATAGGTGTCGCATCAGAAACAGCAAGGTTTGGAACGCCAGAAATAAACATAGGTCTATTCCCATATATAATACTTGCAACTCTGATAAGAGTAACATCTAATCCCAAAAGACTTTTGGAGCTTATGCTAACAGGGGAGAGAATTTCAGCTGATGAAGCCCTAAAACTTGGTTTTATAAATTATGTTGTCCCACCTGAAAAACTTGATGAGAAAGTAAATGAAGTTATTTCAAAACTTCTTGAAAAGAGCCCGGCTATATTGCGTCTTGGAAGGAGGGCTTATTACACTGCGCGTGAACTTGAATTCTCAAAGTCTCTTGAATTTTTATCTTCTATGCTCTCAATAAACTCTATGGCAGAAGACCTCGTAGAAGGAGTTATGGCTTTCTTCCAAAAAAGAAAACCGGAGTGGAAAGGAAGATAAAGAAAAAGTAAATAACAAAGACAAAAAAATATATTGGAAAGAAATTAAGATCAGAAATCACATTGTACTCCCTCGGAGATATATTGTAGCTGACCTGTTATTATTCCTACTAAACTTGAAAATAGTGAAACAATAGGTGAAATCGTTCTTTGAATAAAGTCAACTGAAACTTTGTTTAGTGTGTAATTATCTGGATCTATCCAGCCTCCTGGGTCCCCATCACATTTTTTGAGTGGGTCTAAATTTACCTGGATTGAACCAAAGAATGTAGGATCTCGGAAAGCTATATAATAAAATGACCATTCACTATCCGGAAACTGACAGTCTCTTTTTATTCTTATGTTTTTTCTTACGCCTTGTGTGATAATCTCTTTGGGGAAGTGATCAGCATCTGAACTGAAAAAGCATCTTGGGATTAGTGCGGCACATCCAACAACTAATGTAGATAGTTGTGGGAAGGAAGTGAGCGAGTAGTATCTTGGAATGATTTCTTCTTTTGGTGAAAAGAATGCAGAAAAGACTTTGTATTTTGGGCTTCTTCTCAAAAATGCAACATTTTCTATGAAGAAGTTATCAATATCTCTTATTGCAAGACCTTGCACAACTTTATCTTGGAAATCATCTCTGAAATCAGATGACCTTACAAATATTTCTGCCGGTAGATATGGAGTAAAGTATGCTTTATCTCCTTCTAATTCAATCTTAAACGGGGCTAATGCGAGAACTATTTTCATATTAAATACGCAACTATCTCCTTCTATTTTTCCTCTTCTTGATATATATATAGGTTCTTTGAGGGAAAACCTTTCAGGTCTTGAATATGTCTTTACCTCCAAAAATAAATTTGTCTCTTCTCCCGATATATTGAAATTCTTTTCAAATCTATCTATTTCATTTGGGTTTGAAGTTATACCTTGCGGAAATTCAAGACATTTATAATGTGATCTTATTGTGCCTTCTTTTGTGTAAGCTTTTATTCTCAGACAAATTTTTCTATGTCCTTGTAAGATTGTGGCTATATCACCTATGTTATATAGGCATATTGCGCCGGAGCAGTCTTCATCTTTTTCTGAGCATATTCCACCAACGCATTTTTTCACTCCCGGAGCACTTTCAGAAAGGAAAATAGGATATGATGAAGTTCCTGTTTCTGGATAAAATATTTCTATATCATATAGGCTTACATCGTTATCTGGAATTTCTATGTCGTTCCAGCTTATCTCCAGGTTCAATTTTTGCTCATTATCTGGTTTTATTTTTACTGATGGGACTATGTATTGTCCCATAAAAGTTGCTGGCTTTGTGAATCGGTTTATTATTTTGCTTTCAAAATCTTTGTAGATTTGGTTATCAAGTATTGCTTTTTCTATTTCATATTCATTTATTTTACCTTCGTCATTTTTTATTTTTGCGAACATTTTTTCTTGATTATCTTCTTTCCTATAGCATACAAAATTTGTTTCATCTTTTGAAAATGCCTCACAAGGTATAGCCTGGAAAATTAATTCCTTTGTTTCAACGGTCAAATCAATATTTTTTATAAACATTTCTGCCGATACGCCCATCTGATAGTTTCCAGAATAATCTAGTTCAGGAGAGATATGACACCAGTAGTCCTGTGTTATTTCTCCTTTTGTATATATTATGCTTATTAATCTTGAAAAAGATATTTTCTCTCCTTGAAGCTGAATGAGAGGTTTTACAATAAACTTATTTTTGGTTCTGTCCTGTGGTGCAAAGCAAAATTTATCGTTTATACTTTTTGATTCTGCTTCTATTACGAATTCGGGTATCCCGTCGCCTGTAAGATCTGTCCATATAGGCAAGATAGCTCTAAATCCTTCTGAATTTTTTTTTAGTCCATCAAAAAATCTTTTAGGATTAAATCTTATTGTGTCTTGAAATGATATGAGTGGTATTAGAGATAATGCTTCTTTTATGCTTATCCATCTTTGATTGTCATCTATCTTATCATTTTTTACATCAAATGCTATTTTCGCTTTTGAGAAAAACTTCAAATACCTCTCTCTTGTTTCTTTGTAAAGAAACGGTTTAATAAGTACTGAGATCAAAGTTTTATCAAATTTTATTTCTGTGTTTCCTATTTTTGCAAATAATCCCTTCTGCAAATCTGGGATTCTGAAAGTATTAAGGTCAACAAAATCATCTGATGATAGACCGTCTTTTGTAAGATCTTCGTATGCAATTATTGAGTTTTTATCTGAGTATTTTGTTATGAATTCAAAGGTTTTTATAAATAGATCGGATGCTACTGAAATATGTTCGGCTACCTCATCTAAAATTTTATCACCGCCGCTTCTTAATCTGAGGAGATCTGGAGAGGTATCAAATATAAAAGCCAGAGATGAAAATAAAACTGCTGTGTCAAATGGGTCAAAAGATAAAGCAGAGTTAAGAATTTGCAGCTGTGTCTGTGATAGGTTCTGTATTGTTCCTTGTGGAGTAACTATTTGGCTCGGTTGCCCAAGCAGATTTTCTAATCCTTCAAGATTTATTTTAACTTGAAGATCAAGGAGCTTTTCTATATTTATATCCCAATTTATTGCTAATATAAATTTTAAAATTGCGTCAAGAATGTTTGTGAAGAAACCTAATATAGCGGCTTCAGTTGGTCCCCATCTATTAGCTGGTCCCCCTTTTTGTCCGATATAAAGATATGAAATTATGTTTTGCCTCGCTCCTATCTTTATTGGTAATGCAACATTTATATAGCATTTTTTAGATAGAACTACTGTTGTGTTCTTTACTATTTCATCTATTTGTATGAAAGCTGGTCTTATTAGTGTATAAATAGCGTCCGAAACCGTGGCTTTTTTTGCTATCCTATTTAGAAAAATTTTTATTCTCGGTTCATCTTCATAATAATTTGTTGTGTATTTTTGTATTTCAGGTCCTTGACTAAGTATTTTAGAAGATCCCTGTTCGGTAAATCCGAAAGCTATTGATAAGATTGAATTTATGCCTTCTACCAAATTTCTGAGATGTATTAGTGCCAATCCGTAAGAGGCTTCGCAGTTTTGTTGGTCTTTAATTTTTACATCTTTCAGTATTTTTTCTGCTTCTCCAAATTGTTCATTTTCAATATAGGTTAGTGCTTTTCTGATCTGGGGAGTAAAATCTGGGTTTTCTTTCTTGTTGCATCTTATGAAGATCAGGGGAAATATAGTAATTGGTAATAAGAGGTAGAGTGAGAGTTTTTTTGATTTGTTTATTCGTTTATTTTTTCTTTGCTGATGAATAACCATATAATAAAATTATAAGGTTTCTTTGGTTTTTTATCTTTTTGATAGTTATGAATGTCTATAAGATTTGGTTTTAAGTAATGGAATTTCATTCCTTCTCGTTCCCATATAAAAAACTTTTTACTTCTACAAAGAAATTGTAGAACCTTTTTTCGGTTGGAGACAAGCTATATTTTTCTTTTTCTTTTTCCATCATTATACTGATAGCTTCTCTTACCCTGTTTAGTCTTTCGGGGGTTCCGATATCAAAAAATAGTCCATCGTGGATGAAGAAAGATATGTTTTTTTTACTTTCATCTAATATTTTTGAATATCCATTTCTTACTATGCATAAAGGTATTTCACCCTCCAAATAGTTTTTTATTTCGTTTTTTACAAGGTGGATTCCAGTGAAAGTAAATTTTCCTCCTTTTCCTTCTCCGTATATTCTTTTGACTTTTCCTGTGTTTTCATCAATATCAACTCCTCCGAGTTCTCCTTCTTTTATCATTATATGAGCGATTGAATCAAATACAGACCACGAGTTTATGAAGCTTTTAATATCTGCATCACAAATTATATCTGAGTTCATCACTAAAATTTTTTCATATTTGAACTTTTCAAATACATATTTTATTGTTCCACCAGTTCCTAAAAGTTCTTTTTCTCTTATGAGTTTAAATTTCAATTTTTTCTTTTTGCCTAATTCTTTCAGTTTTTCTTCAAGAATTTCTGCAAGATGATGGGTATTTACTATAAATTCTCTGAAACCAGCTTTATACGCTAAAAAAAGTGAGAAAGCAAAAACGGGGACGCCTTCTATATCAATTAATGGTTTGGGTATAAAGTTTGTTATTGGTTTCAGTCTTTCTCCTTTTCCTGCGGATAGGATCAGGACTGCATCGGGAGTGATATTTTGGTTTTTTTTATTGTTCATCAATGAAAGAAAAATCTTTTTTCATAAATTTTTCTATTTCTTCAAATTCAACTATTCCGGAAATTTTTCCTATGTATTTACCTTTGTAGAAAAAGTATGATTCAGGTAGTGAGTAAGGCTCAAATTCACCTATGATGTCTTTCTGTAAAAATACTGGAAATTCTATACCTCCTATTTCATATTCAAATTTCTTTATATCTTCTGGTTTGTCATCAACTGATATTCCGATTATGCTCAGTTCTTCAAATTTTTTTACTGCCAGGTTAAACGATGGAATTTCTTTTTTGCACGGGGGACAATATGTTGCCCACAGATTTACTATTATAAAGTCAGTTTTTCTTTTTGGTATATCGTTTACTGGTTCAATATAATCTATTTTTTCTATTATGCTTTTTATAATGTCAGTATCTTTTTTGACCGAATTTTTGTCTGTCGAATTGACTTTATAAAGATTGAATTTTTTTGGATCTATGTTTAGTATCTCTTCGAGGCTCTTGAAATTTATCCTAATTAAGTCAAGTTTGTTAAAAATGAATATAGGAGAAAGTAAAATAAGGAGGACTCCCGATGCTATTTCAACTGTTCTGAAAATTTTTTTTACTTTCTGCATATAAGAAATAAGTGTGGAGATCAATATTGCGGAAATAATGAATGGGATACCAATTCCTAAGGAGAAGACCAAAAGAAGTGTTATTCCCTCTAAAATATTTTCAGAGCTTGCCGCAATAGATAGTATGCCGGCTAAAATTGGACCTATACAGGGTGTCCATCCGAAGGCGAAGAGAAAACCAGCTACGAAAGGAAAAGCGAAATCCGGAAACTTTTTTGAAATTTTTGAAACATCTAATCTCTTTTCTTCAAGAAAGAACGGAATTCTTATTATTCCTGTAAGATGAAGACCGAATATTAAAATCATAATTCCAGCTAAAATCATTATTTCTCTTTTGAAAGCTCTCAAAAAGTTTCCCACAGCAGATGATGATGCTCCAAGTATTGAGAATGCAAGAGAAAATCCTAAGACAAAGAGAACCGATTTTAATATCACCCTTCTTTTTATACCTGTGCTATTTTTTATTTCACTCAATGATACACCTGCAAAGAATGTCATATAAACTGGTATGATGGGAAAAACGCATGGAGAAAAGAATGAGAGGATCCCTCCAATCAAAGCTACGAGAAAAATCATAATATATATAATAAATGAGAGTTCTTTCACATTCTTATATAGCAGAAATTCCGTAAGATTGTTATAGGGTTTGTCTGACTTTTGGCTATCTTTTCGTTTATCTTTTGTTTATCTTCCTTTTCAATTTTCATTTATCTTTTTTAAGTATTCCGTCAAATATTGATTGCCATTCTATTTTGTATCCGAGCAAAGAAACAACTTTTTTTGGGTCTAAATCTAATTTGTGGTTTTGTAATATTTTTTGGGCTTCCGTTATGCTCATTCCTTCTTTTATTTTCTCTTTTATTTCATCTGGGATTTGAATTTGGTGGATTTGATTTTTTTGTTTTGTTATTTTAGCGTCAGGTATTATCTCCTTTATTTTCTTTATGAGTTCAAGTGAAGGTAATTCATTTTTGAAAACTATGACATCATCTGATAGTTTTATATTTCCAAAAGATAGAGCGAGTTTTTCAGAAGCCAAAACTATAATTTTTCTTTGTGAGCTCTCCCAGAATTTCTTTAATTTTTCTATTTTCTTTTTTATGTAGTCTTCTGTCCAGAATCCTGCTATTTCTATGAGAACTTCTTTTCCTTCATAGTTTGTCAATTTGAAATCCGGAATAAAAACTCCTTCTCTGAAAAATATCGCTTCTGGTTCTCTTATGAGATTTAGGTTCGTAAATGCATCTTGAATTATTCTTGATACCTGTTCTTCGTATGATGAATCAAATTTTACATCCTCATCAATTTCGGGGAAAAACTTTTTATGTTCTTGATTGAGTTTAAGTATCCCTTTTTCTGTTTCAATTTCTATTTCAAAACCTTTTCTTCTTACTATTTTTGATACAAGAATAGAAAGAGAAAGAGAATATTTTGTTGATTCTTTTATCAAAGTTGCAGGTCCGAATACTGAGATCCATCCTTCTTTTGTGGAGTCATACATAAGTCCGAGCTTTTTTGCGAACCTTATAATGTCTCCTATGTTCTCGCTTACTTTAAAGTTTATCTTGTGAGATAGAAGAGCTATTCCGCATGCAAGCGATAAGTTGTAGATCTTTGAAATATCTTGAATTGAAATTTCAGGAGCTTTCAGTAAAACTTTGTATGGATTTATATCTCCCCATATTTTGTCTTCTGAAATTCTTGTTTGGAACTCAATTTCTGCCTCTTTAATTATTCTTTCTTTTTCATCTTCCGTAAGAGCTGGACCTCGCAAGAAAACAAACTTTCTTATCTCTTTTGCGTTCTCCTCACTCTTTGTAAGTTTTGAAATTTGTGATAAGATATGAACTATGCCTCTTACTTTTTTGTAGTTTGAAAAATCCTCTATTTCGGATATTTTATCTTTTATCTCTTTGAGTTTAATTCCCTCAGAACTCTTCCACAAATCATAACATTTTTTTAAGTCATCATCGTCTTCATCTATGAATTCAGGTTTTATAATTTTCCCAAATTTGCGGAAATTGAGGAGGTTTTTAGGTAAGATTATAACCTTCTCTGAAATTGGTTTCTCTTGTGAGATATAATCATCAAGGTTCATTTTGCGAAAGCAAGTTATTTTGTGAAAGCAAATTTTCCTCTTATTAATGAGTAAGCTCCTATTACAAAAAACACAAATGAAACAAGATGATTTGCGGTGATTGTTTTATCTACTATGAACCCTGAAAGTCCTGATGGGTCTCTTAAAAACTCTAAAAAGAATCTGACAGCTCCGTAAAGCATAAAGAACATAGCAAAGATTATTCCTTCAAAATATTTTTTGCGCAAACCGTATGCTATTCCTAAAAATTTTACTCCAAAGTGAATAAGTACAAATCCTGGTAAAAAGACAAGGTCTATTGGGTGTGGAAATGAAATTTCTTTGCCGTACCACATATAGTAAAGTCTTAAAAGTAGGATTTGGATTATTAACATTATTTCTGTTTTGAGTTCAAAAAGGTCTTTTTTTGTTATCTTTGTTTCTCCATTCTCTTTTTTGAGCCATCCTATCATCATACCTCTGACGAACACGAACGCAAAAAACATTCCGAGAGCTTCATATATTTGTGTTGGGTGAATTTTTATTCCTGTTATTGAGAGAGAAAGAGGGTTTTTGAAAATAACTCCGAGTGCAAATTCTGTGGGTTTGCCATAGCAGCAGCCGGCAGAAAAACATCCCCATCTCCCTATTGAAAGTCCTAAAATTACTGCAAGGGAGACAACATCGGCAACTTTTAGAAAACTCATTTTATTTTTCTTTGACCATATATATCCGAGTATTATAGATAAAACAATACCACCGTACCATGCGAGTCCTCCTTCCCATATTTTGAGAATCTTAACTGGTTCTTGAATGTAGTCTTTTATATTCATCAGTATATAAGCAATTCTTGTCCCAAGAATTCCTCCTATGAGCATCCATATTATTATATCAAGGATATAGTATGGTTCAAATTTGAGTTCCCGAGAAACTCTGGCAGCATATTCTGCTGCGATTATGAAAGCCAGGGCTATAAAAACTCCGTATGTATATATTTTTATTCTGCCTATTTCAAGTAGAATAGGGTACATAGTTTGAAATCCCCTTTATTATTTCTTCTTTTCTAATTTCATCTTCAAAGACCTCAATTTTTGCGTTTACATTTTTGAGTTTTTTTACAAAGTTTTCATATCCTCTTTCTATGAGTTCAAAGTTTTTGAGGATTGTTTGATTTTTTTCTGCTACTAATCCAGCTATAACCAGAGCTGCTGTGCTTCTCAAATCTTTTGCTTCAATTTCTGCTCCATATATTTTTGATGGGTTTATGATAATCTCTCCGTTTTCCAAAGATATATCGGCTCCCATTTTTTTTAGTTCCCAGATATGGGAAACTCTTTCAGGGAAAATGTTGTCTTTTATTCTGCTTTTTCCTTCGGCTTTCAAGAGCATAACACATATTTGAGGTTGTAGATCTGTTGGGAATGCAGGATAAGAGTCTGCTATAAGTAAGTCAACCGATTTATACTTTTCGCTTCCCTCAACTTCTATTTTGTTCTCATAAATTTTTATTTTTGCGCCGCATTCTTTTAAAACATCTATAACAGCCTTAATATGTTCAGCTATTACATTTTTTATTTTGAGTTTCCCTTCTGTTGCAGCTGCTAAAATTAACCATGTTCCAGCTTCAATTCTATCTGGTATAAGTTCAAACTCTGCTTCTTTTATCTTCTTTCTTTTTGTTCCATCTATTAAAATTTTATCTTCTTTGTTTTCCAGCATTATATCTACTCCATACTTTTTCAGGTAGTTTATAAGTTCTTGGACTTCTGGTTCTATTGCTACATTTTCTATTTCAACTTTTGAGTTTATTGACATCAGGATTGCATTTTCTGTTCCTGTGACTGTTTTTATATCAAATTTTATTTTCCCATCTTTTTTTGGTGTTCCATAAGCTTTAACATATTCTTCTTTCTCTTCTACTTTGTATCCAAGACTGTTTGCAGCTTTTATATGTTGGTCTATTGGTCTTTTGCCTATTTTGCAACCACCGGGCATCGGGATTTTTGCATTTTCAAATCTACCCAAAAGTGCTCCAAAAATGACAACTGAACCTCTTATTTTGCCAAAATTTTCAGGAGATACATCGTTTAGTTTTATTTTTTCTGCATTTATTATTATTTCAGAGTTTTGTACTTTGTATTCGCAGCCAAGCTCTTTCAGAAGTTCCAACATAACAAAAACATCTTTTATTTTTGGAGTATTTTTGATTATTATTTTTTCTGCTCCTAATGCAATACCAGCTCCTACTGCCGGAAAAAATGCATTCTTTGAACCAGAAACTTTAACCTCTCCCAATACCTTACTTTTTTCTAACAGTGCTATCATTTGTTCTTCCCTTATTTTTTTCCTCTTGCCTTTATTTTTTTTATTGTTAATTCATAATTTTAAAAAAATCAAATTATCTGGAATACAGGTTTGAATGAATATGTGGAGGAGGATTTCCCCTTCCCCCAAGCAAGATAATCTACAGTTTATCCCTTTCTCAATTTGGTAATCTTGAATTCGTTTTTGTGAAAGAACTTTATTTTCAAATTTCTGTTTTTGAGAATTACAATTTCTGGAAAAAATTTGATTTTTTTGCTCAAAAATGCAAAAATTTGGGTTTTGATCGCATTTTTTCCTTTGTCTGATGAGGGTTCCAAAAATTGTTCAAAATTTTGACTTTTTATTTTGAAGTGATTTAAGATTAACTGATTAAATAGTTCTGCCTTTAATTTATCGGAGTTATTCAGTATTTGTTAAAAGGTGTCGATCTGCAACCTTCACCTCTCCGGTTACTTAAAGGTGTGAGCTTATTTAATCCATAAACAAATAGAAATAAACAAAAAGGAGGTGAAAAAAGATGATAGGAGGAAAAAAGTTTAGGGGTCTTTTATTTTTGGTAGGCATTATGGTATTTTTCGGGCTATCATCAACAGGATGTGGGAAAAAATCATCTCAAACAGGAAAGACAGGAGGAGAAACCATAGGAGGAACGACATTCACAAGTCCTGAGGATGCTGCGACAAAAGTCTTTGGTAACTTATCAGGCGGTCCTGCTGGTATGATTACGGGTCGTATGATTACAGGTCGTATGTCTGGAATGCCGGGATCAGCTCCGAGATTTAGTATAGGAGGTGCTGTTGATAGTATTCTGGCTCTGTTGTTGGACATCAGGAGCAATAGAATCTTTGAGAGACAAAATGAGAATATAGATTTATCTCAGGCTTTTCTCCCTTCGTGCGATGATATTAAGGAAGGATTGCGATGTACAGGAGGAGGAAGTTCTGATTTTAAATGTAGTGTGGAGGGTAGTACAACAAGGCGCTTAAATTTTGATATAAATAGAACTTACGCATTTAAAGGAATCTGAATAGAAAATTAGCCCTAAAACCTCTTATTGCTTCACGAACTATCCTTAATTTTGCCTCATACCAGCTTATTCCCGTCATCAACCTATTTAGCTCTAACCTTAAAAATGCTCTCAAAGCTAATTGTATATGCCCTATTATGGATTCTGTCCTTCTAACCTGAAACTTCTCTACTCCACAGCACTGCTTCAATCCCCTATGATACTCTTCTATCTTCCATGCCTGCTCCTCTAATTCCTCCCTCTTATCCTCCGTCATATTTAAATCATTTGTTGCCCAGTATCAGAGCTTCCGTCTTGGGAAGCTGTCCGGAATACCTTTACAAAACCAAAACCTCTTAAATGCACAATTATACCTCACTTGTGGTATATGAATCTCCTTTATAGGTCTGTTCCCAGTTCCATCTGGATTTACTAAACGATTACTTTTTAGACGAGTTAAAAACAACCAACCAAGATGATTAGCAATAAATTTAAGATTTTCCAAAGATGCGTACCAGCTATCCATAAGGATATAGCTTGGGTTTAATCCCCTTTGCTTGGCTAACTTTAACATATCTTTAAAATGCTGATTTTTTGTCTGCCCAGTTTATCATAGATACGGAAATCACAAGGGATATAAGATTTTCCATCAGTCCAAAGCAAAGTTATAAGACCTACTCCTTTTACTACTTTTTTGTCTTTATTGCTCCACAAGTAAGTTATTAAGCCGTTTTTTTGAGAATAGGGTTTTTCTAACACGGTATCGTCTATGATTAGGACACCTTGATCATTTTTGACGAAGGTTTTTACTTCGTTCCATAGATTTTCAGAAGAGAGGGGCTGTCGTTTTCGAGTAAAAGCATCGTGAGCGGGTTTATTGATGGTGTCAGGAGAGGAACGAGAAGCCTCTGTACAGGTAAAGGTTCTCTGTGTGGCGATAAGGAAGTAAATGTAATCAAGGTCAAGTATGAAGGCTGTTTCATTTTTTTCACCTCCTTTTTTTGATAAAAAATTATGCAAAAAATTTAACAAAATGCGTAAGTCCTAACATCTATATCTTTTTTATAGAACCAAAAATCAAGATCTACTGAAAACCTATTCAAGCCGTAGCAAAGTCTGAGCATTGTACCTCCGGTAAATATAAGTACATCAAGAAATTTTCCACTTCTTAATCTATCCAGAACCTCTATTTCAAATTGCTCCTGCTTTACTAGATCTTGCATATCTTTTTTAAAATTTGTTTTGTTCTTTCTGGGAAAACCTTTATAATTTTTTTGATTTTTTTCATGTCAAGCTTTGATATATCTATGGAATCAAAATCAAAAGAATATTTTCCGAAGGAGTAAAGATACACCGCGTCAACAAATGCTTTTTCTTTGGAGGCGATAAAAAAATCATCCTTTTTCAGAAAATCAAAATATAAATTTCTATTTATTTTGTAATAATTAAATTCAGTGTTCTCTATTGTTTTTTTCAGCGTCCTTCTTACACAAACTGATTCTATAACTCCTCTTTGAACCTGTGTTGTTATTTCATAGTACGAGAGAGCTGTCATAAGTGAGATATATGATGGAACTTGGAGAATATTTGAGATTTTGAAAAAGTCTTCCGGAGAGTTTTTTTCCCATCTTTCTTTTAAGGTATAGAGGCTCTTTTTTATCCTTATTATGAGGCCTATTTTTGAATATCTTGTGCAAAGGACTTTTGCTGAATCTGGGCTGATACCTAAAATGTCTGCCACCTCTTCATAAGTGAAATATAATCTGCTGTTAAGCTTTCTTAATTCTCTGTACCTCATTTTTAGTTTTAAAGTTCAGAAATATACATCAATCTAATAAATAAACAAAAAAAGTATATATTATTAACATTTTTGTTAATTTTGTGTTCTTAAAATTTTTTTGAAATGAGTTCCTCGTAAAACAAGTGAAAAAATCATATATTTTTTTTGCTGAAAGAACGGCATCAGAAAAATTTAGCAGGACTATAACATAACAAAACAAAACCGTGTAAGATAAAAAGATAAACATGCAGAGAAAGAGTCAAAGTTCGTAAAGTTTTATTTTTTCGTACTTTTGCTAATTTTAAATATAAATTTCTAACAATAGACAGCTAAAATAGCTTTGTCGCAAACATATTAGGGCGGCCCTGCAAAGCCATCAGGACCTAACTTCATCGCTATCCTCTCCCACTTCCCTTGCACCATCACAGGACGCAAAGGAGAGAAGTCTCTTACAAAAGACTTCCCAAGGAGAGGTATAGCGAAGGCTACCCTCAGAACTCGCCAGAGTTTTTGGGAGCTTTTCTCCCCCCTCACAGGTTCCTTCCTCAGGTTACCCTGCTCTTGGGTCTCTGGCTCACTCTGAGAGCTTTCTTTACTTACTTCAATCAAAAATCTCTCCAAAAATTTCTTCTCTCTCTTTAACCTCCTCAAATCTCTCTTTATACTATATGCCTTGTATTTGTTTTTCTCTTGATTCAACTTATTTTTCAATTCCTCCTCCATCTTCCCTAATCTCCATAATGCATATTGAATGTAAACCTGACTTTTGAGAAGCTTTTTGTAGTTCTCTGGAATTTTCTCTTGAAGCCCCAATGCTTTTCTCCCTATAACATACGCTCCTGCTACATCTTTATCTATAAAATATTGCGGACAATATTTCATCATCCCTATTAAAGAAGTGAAAGCTGGATTTACCTTTACTACTTCTATTCCTTCCTGATTTGCTAAACTCTCTATCTTTTTCAGTATTCTCCTATAAGAGAAAAATTGCAGGACTTTTCTACGCTTTGCTTTTCCATCACCTCTTTTTCCTTTTGGAAGCTTTTTTATATCCTCAATCGCAATAGCTTTTCCTTTCTCTTTCGCAAATCTCACAATCTCATGAGCTATTAACCACTCTCCATACTCCTTCCTATTTCTGCTTTTGTATTTCAGAAGATGAGAAAGATAAATTGATTTATAGCTTTGTAAATTTCCATCAGGAGATATTTCTGCAAGAGCGAGATGAAAAGGTCTTGCGTTCACATCTATTCCTATCACTCCTTTTTCCTTCGTAATAGTTTGGGGTGGGACGTCTAATGAAAAACTGACAAACCCATAGATTTGCCCATCCTTTAATTTTAGCTCAACAGTGTAAGGGAATTGCTCTCCTGATATGATTTTTGCCAAAAATAAAGCCCATTTATCTGATTTCCCGCTCAAATCTCTCTTTACCTTTGCTAATATAAATTTCCTGTTCTTCAAAGCTATTCTTAACCAAAGATTATTTTTACCTCTTTCAGCAGGGATAAATCTGAGGTTAAGGTTTCCTTTGTGAGTTATGTGCTTTGCGCCTATGCTTATCAGAGTTCCCTGTCTCTTTTCCCTCCATTTTCTTTTGAGTTCTTTCAATCTTTTTCCCTGAAGATGATTCTTTTTGAGCTTTTCAAATAGAGCTCTACCACCGAATACAAGCTTTTTTGGATTCTGCCCTCTTGCTTTACAGCTTTGAAAAATCTCCCTTGCTCTCTCAATCGCACAATTTACATAGTGTGAGTTGAGTTCTGGGAATTTCTGTCTTGTTATCTTGTAAGCTTGCGATGGAGTAAAACTCTCAAGAAGTCTTTTGTAAGAAAACCTTACAGCAGAAGAAAAATTTCTCATAAGTTTGAGAATTTGCTCTTTCTCCTCTTTGTTCACAGTGAGTTTGAAGCTTGTAGTTATGAACATGTGAATTAAACAAATTGTAATAATTGATTTGGGCTTAAAGAGAAATTTTAGCAAAAATTTTTGAATTTAGGTGAGAAATTATAATTTCAGATGATTGCGACAAAGCAAGATATAAATTAAATTAAATATATATGGAGAAAGAAAATCAGTTTAATAACAGGAGAAAGCAGGAAAGGATGATGAGCGTATGGGAATGGTCAGCGATAGTTCTTGGTACATACGGATTTCTAATTTTCATCGCAGGTAACTTACTTTCGGCTGGCAAAAGCCTACCAGAAAATCCATCCTTATGGTGGGGAGCTGTTATGATAGCATTTTCAATAATAATTTTCCTCATAGGGAGAAAAGAAAAAACTATGTCAAAAGTAATAACAAAAGATAAGAATATAATACTTATCTCCACTATAATATACCTACTTTGTATTCTATCTGGGCAGGCTTATTCACAAAAAACAGAAGATTGGGAATTTTTCCATCCGGATCCATCCCTTGAATCAACTGGAGGACTTTTTAGAGTTGTTTCTCCCAGAACGATAAATTTTAGGACATTTTCAATAGGCACATACTTCGGATATTTCAATACACCAGATAACAAAGTCATCGTTATATCAAGGGAACACTTCGCCCTAAAAGAACAAAGACAGCAAGTTTACTTTGAAAAATTCAATTCCTACGGATTTTACAACTACATAAATATCTCTGGAGGACTACCTCAAATAGATGTAGGAGGAATAATATCATCTGATATTTCCATTTCTATGAGGAATTCATCGGTGTTTCTGGAGAACCAAATGAGGGGCGGAGATTTAGCACAAGATAATGCACAAGTTCTCGGAGATGTAATCATAACACCAAAAATATCTTATCTTTTTGAAGCAAAGGATCTCTCATTTTCCTTATGGCCAAAAATCATTTTACTTTCTCAATACAGAAAACCAGAAATAGGAGCAATTTCCTGGGCAACAGGATTCTCTGCTCTCTATGATTTTGACGAGAGAATAAAATCAGAAACACTATCTCTGATAAATCCTAAACTAATTTTATCGGTTTCATATAACTTTGATAACTCAAAAGTCATAACGAAAAATAAAAGAATACCTCCCTATGCTGAAACTCAAATCTTCATAGAACCCTATAATCATATAGACTTTGGTTTAGGTGTAGAAGCAGGTAATTCAAAAAGAGGTATAGGAAAATTCCTTTCAGGATTTGTTGAATGGTCTTTCATGCAATACACACCAATACCGCAAGGAGCGAAATTCTCCGATATGCCCATGTTCATTTCAACGGGAATAAGAATAAAGCCAATCCCCCTCATATCAGAAATAATAAGAGGAATACCAGAAGAAATAAGGGAGTTCTCATTTTTCGCAGTTGGAGATTTTAGCCCAACACCAGGATATGTTATACCATTTCCAATAGGACCTGATGTTATTCTCAGGAATTCACCAGTATGGAGATTATTTTTGGGGATGAATATAATATGGGCACCATGGGAGAAAGCTCCACGGATAATAAGTGGAGAAGGTGGACGGATAAGAATGAAGGTAGTCGATGAGGTATCCGGATCCCCGATTGAAGACGCAATAATTTCCTATCCAGGTTTGGAAGTTTCGCCACAGGCAACTGACAGAGCTGGAGATGTTCTTTCATATGAACTCCCAGAAGGAGAATGGAGTGTTGCAGTAAGAAAAGAAGGTTATGAAATTTTTTCAACAAAAATAGCCTTAAAAAAAGGAGAAGTAAAGGACATACAGATAAAACTAAAAAAAGTAGTTCAGAAAGGAGCAATATATGGTCAAGTTTCCTCATCTGATGGTAAAGTGTTAGCAGCAAGAATTGAAATTGAAGGATTAGATATACCTCCTACCTTTTCTAACCCGCAAGATGGTAAATTTGAGATAACGCTTCCACCAGGAACACACAAAATAAAGATCTCCTCTCAAAACTATAATCCCTCTACCGTTGATATAACATTGGCCCCTGGGGAGAAAAAAAGATTAGACATAATATTAGAACCAATAGAAGAATATGTCCAAAAAGGTGGAGAGCAAAAACTTAAAGAAAAGCAGCAAAAAATAATAATAGAAAAAGCAACAAACAGAATCCTTATACCTGAAAAGATACTATTTGAAACTGAAAAACCTGATGTTCTAAAGGTTTCGGTTGATACTTTAAGAGAACTCGCAGAATTTATACAGAAAGAAGTTAAAAATAAAAAGATAAGGATTGAAGTTCATACAGATCCAATAAAGGACCCAAATTTTGATAGAGAACTCACACAAAAGAGAGCAGAAAAAATTGCAGAAATACTTTCGGGATTTGGGGTACCACGCCAAAACCTTATCCCTATTGGTAAAGGTTCAGACTTTCCCATTACTACAAACGAAACACCAGAAGGTAGATCAATAAACAGAAGAGTTGACTTTATACTTGAATGAAAATAAACATGCTAAAAAATAAGAAAATGGATAAAGAAAAAAGTGGGCAGAAAAAATTATGTATAAGAAAATCCAACCAAAAAGTTCCTTTATTAAAATCAGGAAACTAAAAAATTAAAATAAAAAAACAAATAATAACAAAAGAATTAAGATAAAAAAATTATGATAAAGTTTGGTACAGATGGATGGAGAGCTAAAATAGCAGAAGAATTTACTTTCGAGAATGTTCAAAAGGTATCCCTTGCAGTAGCAAGATATATAAAGCAAAATTTTAAAGATCCATCAGTCGTAATTGGGTATGACGCTCGCTTTTTATCAGATGACTTTGCAAAATCAGCAGCAAAGGTTTTTCATAAAGAAGGACTAAAAGTATTTCTATCAGATAAACCGTGTCCAACTCCCGCAGTTTCATTTTTTATAAGCGTAGAAAAACTCTCGGCTGGTGTTGCAATCACAGCATCACATAATCCATACTATTTTAACGGATACAAAATAAGAGAGTGGTTCGGGGGACCTGCTTCTCCTGAAACAACATCGAAAATAGAAAAAATAATCCAAGAAATTGATTGGGAAAAAGAAAAAGCAAACTTTGAAAAAGACGATTCAGAAAAAGTAGAAGGAATAAAAATAGAAGACATAATATCGCCATATCTTGAATCAGTCAGAGCGGACTCAGAAATAGATAAATTTATAAAGAAAATAAATAAAGTGGTTTTTGATGTGATGAACGGGGCATGTTCCGGATTACCAACAAAAATATTTGGTAAAAAAGCAATAGAAGTTAGGTCTGAAATGAACCCGCTTTTTCCTCCATACGGGAAACCCGAACCAACTCCTTACACTCTCGGTCCCCTTCAAAAAATGTGTAAGAAAACGAAATCAGATGGATTTGCATTTGATGGAGATGGAGATAGAATATATGCTTGCACAAAAGCAGGTCAAATCATAGACGCTCACAGAATTTTTGCAATCCTGATAGAGCATATAGCAAAGCATAAAAAACAAAAAGGCAAAGTATATAAAACAGTAACAGCATCAGATCTAATAGATAAAGTAGCTCAATACTGGGGATATGAAGTAGTAACAACTCCTGTTGGTTTCAAACATCTCATAAAGGGTATGCTTGAAGATAATGCAATAATAGCAGGGGAAGAATCAGGGGGAATAGGGGTAAGCTCCCATCTTAAAGAAAGGGATAGTCTATTTTGCTCCTGTCTTTTCCTTGCACATTCAGTAATAGAAGGAAAATCTTTTGGAGATCTTGTAAAGGATATAGAGAGAAGGTTCGGAAAACACAGGTATGTCAGAGAAGATTTTCATATAAGTGATGAGTTAAAAGAAAAAGCTATGGAGGAAGCCAAAAGTATAGATAAAATTTGGAAGTTCAAAATTGAAAAAGTTGAGACGCTGGATGGTGCAAAAATGAGGTTCAAAGGAGGGGGATTTTTACTTGTAAGACCATCAGGGACAGAGCCTGTAATGAGGATGTATGCAGAAACAGAGTCAGAAGAAGATTCACGGAAAATAATAAGAGAGTTTTGCAAACATGTTGGAATTCAACGATAAAAAAGAAAAAATATATATCATTTCCGACATACACCTCAAAAAGCAGGACAAAAGAGAGAAAAAACTCATAGAATTTATTGAATCTAAAAAAGGTAAAATAATCTTTCTTGGCGATATATTTGATATATGGATAGGAAAAAATGAATACTATCAACAAATATTCCAAAGACTTATAGATGTTCTTTCAAAGAACAATCATAGAATATTCTACATAGAAGGTAACCACGATTTTAACCTCGTTTGGCTCAACGATATAGGAATATCAAGAGGAACAGAACTCCATTTCAAGATGAACGGAAAAACTTTCTTTTTATCTCACGGAGATATGCTTTCCGGGGAAATTTCTCATTATATTTACAGGAAAATTGTTCTGAAATCAGAGCCGATATTCCATAGAATCACAAACAGCTACTTTGATAAAGCAGTAAATAAAATAGGAGAGATATTAGCAAATTTATCTCATCAAAAAAATATTATTCCCAAAGCAGAAGGTAAAAGAGCTAAAATTTTCAAAAACATGATAAATAACGCAGAACAAATCACAAGAGATAAATTTGTAGATTTTGTAATTTTAGGACATTGCCATATACCATCAATAATAAAAACAAAAAATGGGAAGATAATAGCAAATTCAGGCTTTTGGGGAAATAGCTACGGGACATACATAAAAATAGAAGATGGGGAAATACAACTAAAATACTTCAATATTTAAGCCAAAAATGGACCAAGCAAATCAATATGCCTTTACAAGCAAATCAACATGCATTTAGTATGCTTTATGCCCGAAACGAAATCAAATTAACAACAAATTAAATTTCTCAATATATATTATGTTCAGTCTTTTTTGGAAAAAAGAAAAAATATTATTTGAAAAAGGCACAAAATACAACAAAATAAAAGTTATAGATGATGATCAGAAGATAAAACTTATTTTAGATGATTCATTTAATATACACTCATTGCTTGTAAAAGGGAAAGTTTTATCGTATTCTTATTGGGATATATGTGCATTTATACCGTTGATCTTCGGAGACAAAGAAGATTCTTTTGCTATATTGGGTAGCGGTGCTGGGACAATAACAAGAATAATAAAAACTATGAACAAAAATTACAGAGTTTTCAATGTAGATATAGATATTGAAGTTTTAAGGGTAGGGATTGAGTTTTTCAAAATGCCAAATGAAAATCTTATAGTTTCAGATTTTAGAGATTTTATAAACTATTCCAGAAAATCCTTCTCACATGTAATAATTGATGTTTTCAGGAATGCTGCAACCCCTTTTGATATCTTCCAAGAAAGCTTATGGGAAAATATATCAGTAAAAACAGAGAAAACGGCTCTAATAAACTTAGTTTCAAATTTCCATGCCCTTGTCGTAAAGGAGTTCCTTCAAAAACACTTTAGAATTTCAGGAATAGTAAAAAGCAAAGAATCATCAAACTACATAGTTTTCGGCTCAAAAAAAGATATATCAGAAAAAGATTTAGAAAAAAAAGAAGAGATTTTATCTGAAAACTTGCCCCCCGAAGAAATGAAATACGCAAAAACTCTTTTAGAATACATAATAAACGAAATTTTTTCCAAAAAATAAAGAAAAATCACATCAAAAAAGAATTTGAAAAAACAAAAAACAAAAGTCAGAGTAAAGAATTTAAATGTGAGTATGCTTCCTTTTGAAAGAAAATCCCTAAACTTTAAAGAAAATGCAGGAGTAAATCTGGAAGGAAGCGAAAAATCAAAATCTTACAATTCAAGTTTCTCGGTAGATAGCTACGAAAGTGTGGGCATAACTGCATCAGAAGAAAAATCAGAAGGGGACAAAAAAGAAGAACAACCAAAAAAATATGAGGATCTAAAAGTAAAAATAGAAGTAAATAGACTAAGCTTCTATTACGGGAAGGAAAAAGTTCTCAAAAACATAAGTTTGAATATATATGCAAACAAAATAACAGCCATAATGGGACCATCTGGTTGTGGTAAAACAACTTTTTTAAGATGCATGAACAGAATGCATGATCTTTATATGGACACAAAGTACGAAGGTGAGATAATAATTCACCCTGATAGAATAAATATCATCAGCAAAAATGTAGATGTGGTGAAGGTAAGGATGAGATTTGGAATGGTTTTTCAAAAGCCAAACCCTTTTCCAAAATCAATCTATGAAAATGTTGCGTATGGATTGAGAATAAAAGGTATAAAAAGCAAAAGCGAATTAGATGCGAGGGTAGAGAAAGCTTTAAAGATGGCAGCTTTATGGGATGAAGTAAAAGATAGATTAGATCAAAACGCTTATATTTTATCTGGTGGTCAGCAACAAAGATTATGCATCGCAAGAGCAATAGCTCCTGAACCTGATGTTCTTTTGTTAGACGAACCAACAAGTGCCCTTGACCCCGTATCAACAGCAAAAATAGAAGAACTTCTTGGAGAACTAAAAAATGTTATAACCATAATAATAGTAACTCACAGTCCCCAGCAGGCAGCACGAGTTTCCGATTTCACAGCGTTTTTTTACTACGGCGAGCTGATAGAATATGATAGAACGCAAAAAATATTCGTAAATCCTTCAAACAAAATCACAGAAAAATACATATCTGGCACATTTGGATAAAAACAATTTTTGAATAATTTGAAATAAAATATTTTGAAATAAAAAAGCTAATTTTAAGGCGAGAGAAAAACAAAAATTTCTTTCTCTTTTTCTTCTATCCTGCTTACAAATCCGTACCCATTAACTATTATCTTTTTTGATCTCCTTTTTTCTTCTGGGAGAGAAGCTAAAAATTCATTTAAAGTTCTGCGCTGAATAATAACGGGCTCTTTAACATTCTTAACTTCACCATCATCAGAAGAATTTAAACTTTGAGGAGAAGGATAAGAATTAGCTGATACTCTACCATCATACTCAACTTGCTTTGCGTTTGAATCATTAACTGATTTATCATAAAAAGCGTATGCTTCTTCTGATGGTGGAGGAATCATCTTGTGTGCAAAATAGTTCTTTAGTACGGAAGAAAATATAGGAGCAGCAACTTGCCCACCATAATAGATTCCCTGTGGTTCATCAAAGCCTACATATAAAACAACTTCTGGATTTTCAAAAGGAGCAAAACCTATAAAGCTTGAAATGTATTTTGTCGTATAAACTCCGTTCTCTATTTTTTTTGATGTTCCGGTCTTACCCGCAGAGAGATATAGAGGTACTTCTGCTCGCCTACCGGTTCCCAAAACTACTACTGCCCTCAAATATTCTTTCATAAGCTCAACAGTTTTTTCAGAAAACACCCTTGATCTGATCTCTGGTGTATGCTCGTAAATTTTTTCCCCAAACGGAGAAAAAACACTACTTATAAGATACGGCTTTACAATATATCCATCGTTCACAAAAACAGAAAAAGCAGCAGCGATTTGAATAGGCGTAACCCCTATAAAGTGTCCAAAACCCAGAGAAGCCAAATCAAGATCATACCATTTCTTCCAGTGCCTGAATATACCGCTTTCTTCCCCTGGTAAACCAATCTGGACTTTAGAACCAAAACCGAGCTTTGTAAGATATTCCCAAAAAACCTTTTTTCCTATGAGCAAAGCTATTTGAGCCGCACATATGTTAGAAGAATGTGCTAATATTTCCTTCAAAGAAGCATATCCTATCTTTTCTGTATCATTTATAACTTTGTTTTGAAATTTCCATTCTCCGTTGTGGCAATAAAAAACATCATCTTTTGAAACAGCTCCACTTTCAAGAGCAACAGCCAAAGTAAAAACTTTAAATGTTGACCCAGGTTCAAAAACGAGCTGATGAAAACGGGAAAACATACGAGAGTCTATCACCTTAACTCCATTTGGGTCAAAAGATGGCAACGATACTAATGCTAATATTTCACCAGTCTTTGGTCTTATTGCAACAGCAAAAGCTCCCTTTGCTTTAAGGTTGTCCATCGCTTCTTTCATTTCTTTGTAGAGCATAGTTTGGAGATCAATATCTATTGTTGTCTTAACAGAATTACCACGTGGAGGTTCTTGTGGTGGAAATCTCATTATTATTCTACCAAGAGCATCCCGCAAAACAGGAACTTTAATACTACCCCCTTTAAGATAATCATCATAAGTGAGTTCAATACCAGAAAGTCCCTCAGAATCAACATTAACAAAACCCGTAATGTGAGCAGTAATTTCACCGTAAGGATAAAACCTTTTCCACTCTTTCAGAAATCCTATATCACTCTCTTTCAGTCCAAATTTGGCTATAAGTTCGAGAACCTTGGAATACTCCTGCTGAGATAATTGTCTTTTTAACCACTGAAAATAAAGTTTCTTTTCTAATTTACTTTTTAGCTCATAAGACGGAACATTTATTTCTTTTGCTATTTTATGAACAGCTTCTATCTTTCCTTCATCTTTTGATATAGAGAGTGGATTTATCCAAACTGAATATGCAGGTATATCCTCTGCCATAACTTTGTCTTGCGCAAGAATATTTCCCCTTTTTCCCTTCAAGACTATTACAGATTTTCTCTGAATCTCTGCTCTCTTCTTCAACTCTGGGGAGAAAAGAGAAATTTGCAAAGCTCTGCCCAAATATACAGAAAAAAGAACAAAAAATATAAAAATAGAGAAACTTATTCTTCTATCAGATATTTCTGTTCCTCTCTTCTTTTTATCTTTTTTATAAGTAAAACTCATCTTCCAAAAAAATAATTTTAAAAAATGATGGATATGAGTGATATAATTTGGATGCTAATTTTCTTTATAACCGCGTTTTTTTACTCTGCAAGCGGACTCGGTGGAGCATCGGCATACCTTGCATATTTTTCAATAATGAAAGTAGATTACACTCACATACCAGCAACGGCACTTTTTTTGAGTGTTATCTCCACATTTACCTCAACAATAAACTGGATAAGAGAGAAATACATTAACAAGACTGCCATACCATTTTTAATAGTTTCTGTACCATCTGCTTTTCTTGGAGGAAAAATTAAGTTGTCCGAACAAACATTCAATATATTGCTTATTATAACCCTCCTTATAGTCGGGATTCTAATGTTTAAAACAGAAAGCAAAAATAGAGAGAATGGGAAGATCCAACAAAACATTACTACAATAAAAAAGAAAATTATTTTAGCATTACCAATATCAGCTGCAATAGGATTTGTATCTGGAACAATAGGGATAGGCGGTGGTGTATTTCTAATACCAATCATATATGGAATGGGTATTATGGATTACAAATATGCATCAGCAACGGGCGCAATATTCATTTTTCTCAATTCAATCTCCGGACTTTTCGGACAAATAACCAAGCAAACCCCAGAAATTAATCTAATTTTGAAATTCTCTGTTCCTGTAATTTCAGGAGCATTTTTAGGCTCATTTTTGAGTTCAAAAAAGTTTTCGGCAAATTTAGTAAAAAAAATATTTGGCGGGGTAGTTATATTATTAGCTTTGATAAAGTCAGCAGAAATATTAGTAGGGAAAATATCAAAATAAACTATTCAAACAGAATACATATTTCAACAAGAATATATATTCAAAAATATATCACTCACCTAATAGGAACCTGAGCCCTAATGTTCTTATAAATCCCTCTGACCACTTCACCATATCTCCTGAGGTTTCAAAACTTACAGCTTCTTTTTTATAAAGAGAATTAGGTGATTCTCTATATAATATTTTGAAATTACCTTTGTAGAGCTTTAATCCAACTTTCCCGTTGATTCTCTCTGAAATTTTATCAAAGAAAACTTGGAGCGCTTCTCTTTCAGGAGAAAACCAAAGACCTTTATAAACCAACTCGGAGTATATAGGAGCAAGCAAACTAGCTATTTTTCTGACATTTCCATCCAAACATATTCCTTCCAAAGATTTTTTAGCAAATAAAATACACTCTACCCCAGGAGTTTCATAGATACCTCTTGATTTCATTCCATTTGCTCTCGTCTCAACCACATCTCTTATGCCTATACCATTCCTACCACCTATCTCGTTTAGTCTCTGAATAATATGAGCACAAGACATTTTCTCTCCGTTAACAGATACAGGATTACCTTTCTCAAATTCTATCTCAACTTCTTCTCCGCTATCATTTGCTTTCTCTGGAGGTAAAGTTTTTTTGAATATATTTTCAGGATATGGTTTAGATATGTCTTCAATTACTCCTCCTTCAAAACTTGTATGCATGAGATTCTCATCAACACTGTAAAGTTTTTCTTCATAAGATATATCAAATCCCTCTTTTCTGAGAAAGTCAAAAAGGTCCTTTCTTGATTTAAACTCCCATTCACGCCAGGGAGCAATTATTTTGAGATAAGGTGCAAATTTCATATAAGTAAGTTCAAATCTTATCTGGTCATTTCCTTTACCGGTTGCCCCATGAGCGACAGCATCTGCTTTCTCCGAAACAGCTATTTCAACCTGCCTTTTTGCTATAACAGGTCTTGCAATAGATGTTCCAAGAAGGTATCCTTCATATTCTGGATTTGCACGCAACATAGGAAAAATGTAATTCTTCGCAAATTCTTCCCTCAAATCCTCAATTATAACCTTACTTGCCCCCAGTTCTAATGCTCTCTTTTTAACAAAATCAAAATCCTCATCTTGTCCTATATTAGCACAAAAAGCAATAACATCAAAACCTTTCTTTTTAAGATAAACCAAAATAGCCGATGTATCAAGACCGCCAGAATAAGCTAATACAACCTTCATTTTTCCTACCCCCTCTGTCGTTAGATATAAAATGTAAGTAAATATAAAGAAAGAAAAAGAAAAAACATAAATAAAGCAAAATAACTTCTCACAAGAAATATATCCTAAAAGAAGATAAAAAATGAATTGAAATCACCATCCTAACTCCACAAGCATTTTGAAAAACTAAAAACAAAAGCTAAAATTCATATACTTACTAATATTGAATAGAAGAAAAACGAATATGCCATTACATCTTGAAACATTAAAAAGTTCTTTCAACGAAACAAAAGAAGAACTTTCTAAACAAATAAACAAATACAAGATAATATTGAAGGATTATATAAACGAAATAGTCAGCGAGTTTAATTCAATCTACGATAAGATAAAAAACCTCCAAAAGAACCAACCAAGAAAAAATAATTCTGAAAATCGGGAAAACAAAATAAAAGAACTAATTAAAAGAGATCTAAAAATTTTTGAGCTAATAGAAAAAGAAGAATTCTTTAAATTCATTCCAAAGAATTCAAGAATTGAAATATACGATATACACAATTTTCTCGAAAAATTACTCGGGGAAATAAAAGGAAAAGAGAAAAATCAAGTAAAAACAAATAATAAATCAGAAAAATTACAAAGTAATATACACGAAGGAGAAGAAGAAATAACGAGAGAAGAAAAATCTTTTGAGTTTGGTTCAACAAGAAGAATTTATGAAATTGCAAAAATGCTTAAAGGAGCAATATCTTCAAAAGCCCCAGAAGAAGCTGAAAATTTATACAAAGACTTATCAGATGAAACAAAAAATTTTCTTATAAAATGCATAATACAAGGTCACAGAAAAGAAGTGGAAAGACTGAAAGTAGATCCAATAACTCACTTCAAAACAAGGAATTGCTTACAACTTTTAATAAATAGAATAAAATCAAATAATCTAAATACAAAAGGGTTAGCAATTGTAGATTTAGATAATCTGAAACAAATTAACGATAGATACGGACACCTTATAGGAGATAAAGTAATAGGAAAAGTAAGCAAAATAATTTCAAAAGTGGTATCACAAAATACCAACGCTGAAATCATAAGATACGGCGGAGATGAGTTCCTTATCTTGTTCTTTGATGATAAAAATCTTATACCTACTCTACACAGAATAATTGATGAGATAGGAAAAACAAAAATAATAGTGAAGAGAGAAAAGATAAAATTGACAGCAAGTATAGGGGCAACGAAAAGAGTTAGAGATTTGGATAGATCAATAAAAATAGCAGATAAAAACCTTTACGAAGCCAAAAAACAAGGTGGAAATAAAGTAATAATTAGCTAAAAGCCTTTTCAAAACATAGAAAAAAGAAGCAGGAGGAAAAAATCAAAAACAAAAAAGAAAAAAAGGAAATCTTGCAATATGAGATTAAAATAATATCAAAAGGGTAGGTGGCGGAATGGTAGACGCAGTGGACTTAAAATCCACTGGGGTGTAAAAACCCCGTGCGGGTTCAAGTCCCGCCCTACCCACTTTCCTATATTGTTCTCTTCAACAGGGTTCTCCCAAGCTACCGAAGAGGAAAAAGCTTGTAAAGAAGCTTTATATACGGCTCTTGAAAAATTAGATTCACCTCAAAAAAAAGACATCGCTTGCATAATTTTTCTCAATCCAAAATATGATATTCAGAAAATTCTAAGCTATTTTGATGGAATAGACAATGTTGGAATCTCCGCAGAAGGAGTAATAACACAAGAAGAAGAATTCGAGGGAGAGAAATCAGGAATTTCTTTGCTCTTAATAGATAAAAGATACCTCTATTGTGAAACCTTTTCTGTTTCCGTACCATGGAAATACGAAAGGGAAATAGGTAGAAAAATAGGAGAAAGGTTTGATACAGAAATACCATCAACTTTAATTCTATTCGCAACACCATTTTACAACATACAAGATGTATTAGATGGTATAAGAGAGACAACGGAGAAAATCAAAGTTGTAGGCGGAGTTGCTGGCTCTCCTCCCGGAGCTCCAATTTTTTCATTTGAAAACGGCTCAATAGGAAGCTATGTATTATCTGGAATTTTCATTGAAGGAGTTGAAATCACAACAAGAATAGCGAAAAGCTGCAAACCAATAGGAGAACCTCTCATAGTCACATCATCATACAAAAACATAATAGAAGAAATAAACGGCGAAAGCGCAGCAGAAATTTTAGATGAGATGGTAGTTGAGGGGACCATAGAAAACCCTGATTATATATCTTTACCTTGGTTCGTCGGAGATGTAGTAGATGAAGAGAATGAACTTATAAGGTTTTATCCCATTTTAGACTCAAAAGACGGAGCGATATATATAGGTGGAGAAATAGAAAAAGGTAAAGTTATAAGGTTCGGAGTGATGTCAAAAGAATTTGCAGAAGAAAGCTCCAAAACAGAGTTCCTATCTATACCACAGGATGGAGATTTTGGTTTGTTTTTCAACTGCGTAGCAAGAGGGAAAAGATTATTTAAAAAGAAAAATTTTGATATATCTATAATCAAAAAGAAAGCAAAGTTCCCAAT
>Ga0079998_134999_pt1 | contig 55719 bp, 60 predicted proteins | sample PerSpoBPS_BMetaG_FD_69201 | JGI IMG/M metagenome (GOLD analysis project Ga0079998, IMG submission 69201) | Thermal spring microbial communities from Yellowstone National Park, Wyoming, USA - Perpetual Spouter B (PS_B) MetaG (SPADES assembly)... | ecosystem: Environmental > Aquatic > Thermal...
GACCACCTCCCCGATGGCCCCCTCCTCTAAAAGCGCTTTAAGCCTCCTGGCGTAGGGGGTGTAGCGCAGGACGTGGGCCAGGGCCACGATCCGCCCCGTCCTCGCCTTGGCCTCCGCCACCTGGAGGACCTCCTCCCAGGTGGGGGCGATAGGCTTTTCCAAAAGAAGGTGGTAGCCCTTCTCCATGAGGGCTATGGCCGCCTCGGTGTGGAGGCGGTCGGGGAGGGCCACGATGGCCGCCTCCCCGAGCCTTGGGGCCTCCAAGAGGTCCCGCCAGTGGGCAAAGAGGGCCCCCTCCCCCAGACCAAAGGCCTCCCGGAAAGCCTGGCGGCGCTCGGGCCGGGGCTCGGCCAAAGCGGCCACCCGGGCCCCCAAAGCCAGGGCGTGCCGGGCGTAGGCCATCCCCCGGTTGCCGCCCCCCAGGACCACCAGGCTCACGGCCACGCCGTAAGTCTACCCCCCAAAGCCCCGGCCCTTGGCGCAGGAGGAATGGGGACCCAGCTACCGGGGGGCGAAGTTTTGCGTCCCTGCGCTGGTGGAGCGGGGGGGATTTGAACCCCCGACCTCCCGCTTGCAAGGCGGGTGCTCTCCCTCTGAGCTACCGCCCCAGGCCTTAGGGAGTATAGCCCAACCGGGGGGGTTCCGCAAAGGCCCCTTGGGCCCTATAATCGGTAAGGCGTGCCGGACCAGCCCCTGGGCAGGGGAAGGTCCCTGGGGAAAAAGGCCGGCCCGCACGAACCGCCAAGCCCAACCTTCCCCGAATGGGAGGAATATGCCGCTTAACATCACGGTAAAGGAGCTGCTGGAAGCCGGGGTCCACTTCGGCCACGAGCGCAAGCGCTGGAACCCCAGGTTCGGCCGCTACATCTACGCCGAGCGCAACGGCATCCACATCATTGACCTGCAGAAGACCTTGGTGGAGCTGGAGCGCACCTTCCGCTTCCTCGAGGACCTGGCCATGCGGGGGGGCACGGTGCTCTTCGTGGGCACCAAGAAGCAGGCCCAGGACATCGTGCGCATGGAAGCGGACCGGGCGGGGATGCCCTACGTGAACCAGCGCTGGCTGGGCGGGATGCTGACCAACTTCAAGACCATCGCCCAGCGGGTGAACCGCCTGGAGGAGCTGGAGAACCTCTTCGCCTCCGAGGACATCAACCAGCGCCCCAAGAAGGAGCAGGTGCGGCTCAAGCACGAGCTGGAGCGCCTGCAGAAGTACCTCTCGGGCTTCCGGCGGCTCAAGCGCCTCCCCGACGCCATCTTCGTCGTGGACCCCACCAAGGAGGCCATCGCCGTGCGGGAGGCCAGGAAGCTCTTCATCCCCGTCATCGCCCTGGCGGACACGGACTCCGACCCCGACCTGGTGGACTACATCATCCCCGGCAACGACGACGCCATCCGCTCCATCCAGCTCATCCTCTCCCGGGCGGCGGACCTGATCATTGAGGCCCGGGGCGGGGTGGTGGAGCCCTCCCCCTCCTACGCCCTGGTGGAGGAGGCGGAGCGCATGGAGGCCCAAAGCCGGGGACTGAGCGATGAGGGCCTTGAGGACGAGGTGGAAGCATGAGCCAGATGGAACTCATCAAGAAGCTCCGCGAGGCCACGGGGGCCGGGATGATGGACGTGAAGAAGGCCCTCGAGGACGCCGGCTGGAACGAGGAGAAGGCCGTTCAGCTCCTTAGGGAGCGGGGGGCCATGAAGGCGGCCAAGAAGGCGGAGCGGGAGGCCCGGGAAGGCATCATCGGCCACTACATCCACCACAACCAGCGGGTGGGGGTCATCCTGGAGCTCAACTGCGAGACCGACTTTGTGGCCAGGAACGAGGTCTTCCAGAACCTGGCCAAGGACCTGGCCATGCACATCGCCATGATGAACCCCCGGTACGTCTCCGCCGAGGAGATTCCCGCCGAGGAGCTGGAGAAGGAGCGGCAGATCTACATCCAGGCCGCTTTGAACGAGGGTAAACCCCAGCCAATCGCCGAGAAGATCGCCGAGGGCCGCCTGAAGAAGTACCTGGAGGAGGTGGTCCTCCTGGAGCAGCCCTTCGTCAAGGACGACAAGGTGAAGGTGAAGGAGCTCCTCCAGCAGGCCATCGCCAAGACCGGGGAGAACATCGTGGTGCGGCGCTTCTGCCGCCTGGAAGTGGGAGCGTAGGCCATGGAAGCCGCCGGGGCCCGCTTTTAAAGGGCCCCGGTTTTTCTTAAAGCCATGAAGTACAAGCGGGTCCTCCTCAAGCTTTCCGGCGAGTTCCTCACCTCTAACGGCTTCGGCATTGAGCCCGAGGCCACCCAGGCCCTGGCCCGGGAGATCAAGGCCGCTTACGAGACCGGGGTCCAGCTGGCCATCGTGATCGGGGCCGGCAACCTCTGGCGGGGCGCCCGCCAGGGCGTGGGCATGGACCGGGCCACCGCCGACTACATCGGCATGCTGGCCACCATCATGAACGCCCTGGCCCTGCAGGACGCCCTCGAGGCCCTCTCCATCCCCACCCGGGTCCAGACCGCCCTCACCATCACCCAGGTGGCCGAGCCCTACATCAGGCGGAGGGCCCTAAGGCACCTGGAGAAGGAGCGCATCGTCATCTTCGGGGGCGGGACGGGGAACCCCTTCTTCTCCACCGACACCGCCGCCGCCCTGAGGGCTTTGGAGGTGGGGGCCGAGGTGGTCCTCATGGCCAAGAACAAGGTGGACGGGGTCTACTCCGACGACCCAAGGAAGAACCCCGAGGCCGTCCGCTTTGACGAGCTGAGCTACCTGGACGTCCTCAACCGGGGCCTTCAGGTCATGGACACCACGGCCATCACCCTGTGCATGGAGGCGGGCCTTCCCATCGTGGTCTTTGACATCTTCAAACCCGGGGCCCTGGTGGGTATTATCCAGGGGGAAAAGGTCGGCACCCTGATCCACTGAGAAAGGAGGCGCCATGAACCTGAAAGACCTCTACGCCGAAACCCGAAGCCACATGAGTAAGAGCCTCGAGGCCCTGGAGCACAACCTCTCCGGCCTGCGCACCGGCCGGGCCAACCCCGCGCTTCTCCTCCACCTCAAGGTGGAGTACTACGGCACCCTCGTCCCCCTCTCCCAGATCGCCACCGTCTCCGCCCCCGACGCCAGGACCCTGGTGGTCCAGTCCTGGGACCAGAACGCCCTCAAGGCCATTGAGAAGGCCATCCGCGACTCCGACCTGGGCCTGAACCCCAGCAACAAGGGGGACGCCCTCTACATCAACATCCCGCCCCTCACCGAGGAAAGGCGCAAGGAACTGGTGAAGGCCGCCCGCCACTACGCCGAGGAGGGGCGCATCGCCATCCGCAACATCCGCCGAGAGGCCTTGGAGAAGCTGAAGAAGCTTGCCAAGGAGCTCCACCTCTCCGAGGACGATACCAAGCGGGCCGAGGCCGAGATCCAGAAGATCACCGACGAGTTCATCGCCAAGGTGGACGAGCTTTTGGAGAAGAAGGAAGCGGAGATCCTCCACTAGGCCCATGGGTCCGGCCAAAGCCCCAGGAGGCGGGGGGTGAAGGACGACCTCCCCATGCGGGTCCTCTCCGCTTTGGTGGGGGCGGGGCTCCTCCTTCTGGTCCTCTGGGCGGGGATCCCCCTGATCCTGCCCACCCTCTTCCTCGTCCTCTGGCTTGGGGGCCTGGAGCTCAAGGAGATGCTGGCCCGAAGGGGGATCGGCCTGAACCAGCCCCTCCTCTTTCTGGGGGGCGGGCTCCTTTTCCTCTTCTCCTTGCCCCAGCTCTACTGGCACTTCCCCCAGGTCCCCTGGCGGGAGGTGGCCCTGGGGCTTTTCCTCATGGGAAGCTTCAGCTACGAGCTCCTCCGGGGGGCGGACCTCACCCGCTTCGCCTTCACCCTCCTCGCCTTCCTCTACCTTCCCTGGAGCCTGGGGTACGTCCTCCTCCTAAGGGAGACCCCGGACCCAGGCCTTGGGCTTTGGACCCTCTCCCTGCCCCTGGTGGCCAGCTTCGCCACCGACATCGGGGCCTACTTCGCCGGGCGCTTCTTTGGGCGGCACAAGCTGGCCCCGGAGATCAGCCCCGGCAAGACCCTGGAAGGCTCCATGGGAGGCATCCTCTTCAGCTTTCTGGCCCTTCTCGCCTACACCGCCTGGGTGCGGGAAGTCTTCCCCTTTGGCCTTCTGGAGCTTTGGCTTTTCAGCCTCCTCCTCTCCCTGGCGGCCCAGCTCGGGGACCTGGCGGAGTCCATGCTGAAGCGCTTCGCCGGGGTCAAGGACTCCGGGCGCTTCCTGCCCGGGCACGGGGGGCTTTTGGACCGGATAGATAGCCTCCTCTTCACCTTCCCCCTGACCTACTTTCTGGTGGTGCTCTTCACATGAAGCGCTTGGTGATCCTGGGTTCCACGGGCTCCATCGGCCGGCAGGCCCTGGAGGTGGCCCTCTGGCGGGGCTACCGGGTGGTGGGCCTGGCGGCGGGGAAGAACCTGGAGGTCCTCGCGGAGCAGATCGCCCGCTTCCGGCCCCTTCTGGTGGCGGCCGAGGAGGGGCTACACCGGGAGCTTAAGGCGCGCTTTCCCTGGCTGAAGCTGGCCTCCGCCGAAGAGGTGGCGGCCATGGAGGCCGAGGTGGCCGTGGCCGCCATCCCGGGCCTCGCCGGGCTACCCCCCACCCGGGTGGCGGTGCGGACGGGCAAGCGGGTGGCCCTGGCCAACAAGGAGGCCATGGTGGCGGCGGGGCCCCTCCTGTGGCAGGAGGTGGAAAAGGGCGGGGCCGAGATCCTCCCCGTGGACTCGGAGCACTCGGCCCTCTTCCAGGCCCTCCTGGGAGAAAGCAAGGAGGAGGTGGCCGAGCTCATCCTCACCGCAAGCGGGGGGCCCTTCCTAAGAGGCCCGGAGGACCTCTCCCAGGTAACCCCCGAGATGGCCCTGAACCACCCCCGCTGGCGCATGGGGCCCAAGGTCACCGTGGACTCGGCCACCCTCTTCAACAAGGGGCTGGAGGTCCTCGAGGCCAAGGAGCTCTTCCGCCTTCCCCTGGAGAAGATCCGGGTCCTGGTCCACCCCCAGGCCTACGTGCACGGCCTGGTGCGCTTTGTGGATGGAAGCCTAAAGGCCCAGCTGGGCCCCACGGACATGCGCCTTCCCATCCAGTACGCCCTCACCTACCCCCACCGGGCGGAAACCCCCTTAAAGGACCTCCCCATCCCCGGGGTCCTGGAGTTTCTGGAGCCCGACCTAAAGCGCTTTCCCGCCCTGGCCGTGGCCTACGAGGCGGGAAAGCGGGGCGGCGTGGCCCAGGTGGCCGTCTCCGCCGCCGACGAGGTGGCCGTGGAGGCCTTTTTGGCGGGCAGGATCCCCTTCACCCGCATCCCGGAAGTGTTGGCCAAGGTCCTGGAAAACACCCCTTCCGTCCCCCTAACATGGGATAACCTCTTCGCCGTGGACGCCTGGGCCCGGGAAGAGGCCAAGAGGTGGGCATGAGCCTGATCTGGTTTCTCATCATCATCGGCGTCAGCGTCTTCGTCCACGAGCTGGGCCACTACCTGGCGGCCCGGGTCCAGGGGGTGCGGGTCAGGGCCTTCAGCGTGGGCTTTGGCCCCGTCCTATGGCGCAAGCGGGCCTGGGACACAGAGTGGCGGCTTTCCGCCATCCCCTTAGGAGGCTACGCCGACATTGAGGGCCTCCTCCCCGAGGAGCGGGGCCGGGGGTACGACGCCCTGCCCTTTTTGGGCAAGCTCTTCGTCCTGGTGGCGGGCGTCCTCATGAACGTCCTCCTGGCCTGGGTGCTCCTGGCCTACCTCTTCAGCGCCCAGGGGGTGCCGGAGGCCACGGGGCGGGCGGTGATCCTGGAGGTCCTGCCTGGGAGCGTGGCGGAGGAGGCCGGGCTCAAGCCCGGGGACGTCCTTGTGGCGGTGGACGGCAAGCCCCTAAGGCGCCCCCAGGAGATTGAGGCCGTCAAGGTGCCGGGCCCCCACACCCTGACCGTCCTCAGGGAGGGGCGGGAGGTGGCCCTTAGCCTCACCTGGGGAGAGGGGATGGAGAAGCTGGGGGTGGTCTACCAGCCGGAGGTGGCCTTCCGCCAGGTGGGCTTCCTCCAGGGCCTGGCCCTGGCGGCGGGCCGCACCCTGGCCTTTGGGCCCACCATGGTCCGGTCCCTGGTGGGGGGGCTTATTGGCGTGCTTTCGGGGAACGCCAACAGCGGCGTGGTGGGGCCCGTGGGCATCGTAGCCGAGGCGGGCCGGGCGGCCCAGGAGGGGCTTTTCCGCCTCCTAGAGCTCACCGCCGCCATCAACCTCTCCCTGGCCCTCTTCAACCTCCTCCCCATCCCCGCCCTGGACGGGGGGCGGATCCTCCTCCTCTTCCTCACCCGCTTCCTCCGCATCCGGCCCGAGCAGGAGGCCCTGGTCCACTACCTGGGCTTCCTCTTCCTCATGCTCCTGGTCCTTCTGGTCACCCTGCAGGACCTGAGGCGGCTTTTGGGGGGCTGATGGAGGCCACGGTCCTCATCCCCGCCTACAACGAGGAGGCCACGGTCGCCAGCGTGGTGCGGGTGGCCCGAGAGGCGGGCTTTCCCGTGGTGGTGGCCGACGACGGCTCCAGGGACAAGACGGCCCTGGAGGCCCAAGGGGCCGGAGCAGAGGTGGTCCGCCTGGAGGGGAACCGGGGCAAGGGCGGGGCCATCGCCGAGGGGCTGAAGCGGGTGAGGACCCCCCTGGTCCTCCTCCTGGACGCCGACCTCCTGGGGCTTAGGCCCGAGCACCTTAAGGCCCTCCTCCTCCCCGTGGCCCGGGGGGAGGCGGAGATGACCGTGGGGGTCTTCCGGGGAGGGCGGCTTTCCACGGACCTGGCCATGCGCCTCACCCCCTTTCTCTCGGGGCAGAGGGCCCTAAGGACCCAGGACCTCCGGGAGGTGGAGGGCCTCGAGGAGGCCCGCTACGACCTGGAGCTCCTCCTCACCCGCCACGCCAAGAAGCGGGGCTGGCGGGTGCGCTACCTGCCCCTAACGGGGGTGAGCCAGGTGATGAAGGAGGAAAAGCGCGGCCTTCTCCCCGGCCTTCTCCACCGCCTCAGGATGTACAAGGAGATCCTCCGCTACCGCCTCAAGGCGCGCTGAAGCGAAGGAGCTCCACCAGCCCCGCCCCCGCCCGGTAGGCCACCACCCCCAGGCCCGGCACCAGGTAGAGCTCCTTGAGGTCGGTGCCGCCCTTTTCCGTGGTGAAGGCCACCCGCACCCGGTAGGCGTTGAAGGCCCCGGCCCTGGTCCTAAGGCCCTCCAGGCCTTCCACCCGGGCGGAGAGGGCCACCCTCTGGCCCTGGAAGGCGGCGCTTCCGCCCCAGGCCTGCCCGGGGAAGAGGCGGGGTGGGTAGAGGAGAAGGGGCGGGGCGAAGGGGAAGTACCCCTCGGGAAGCCCCACGCCCAGGAGGTAAAGCCCCTCCGGGGTGAGCTTGAGGCGGTCCTCCCGGAAAAGCCGGCCACCTTTCAGGTAGCGGAGGCGAAAACCCTCGGGGGCGGGGAGGAGCTCCTGCAAGGTGCCGTCCGAGTAGGCGTACCGCCCCCCGCCCTGGGGGAAGACCTGGGCCAGGGCCGGGGGGAGGCAAAGGAGAAGAGCGAGGAGGCGCCTCATGCCCTTGTTTCCCCTTTCCTTCGGCCCACCATGCCTGGTAACCTCCCCAAGAACCTTTCGCCGGGGTTTCCGGCACGGGGTGGGATCACTCCACCTCCCCCAGCTCGTGCCCCCGCCGGGTGGCCGCCTCCACCGCCTCGTAGAAGGCCGCCCGCAGGGCTCGGGCCTCGAGGGCGTGCAGGCCGTGGATGGTGGTGCCCCCGGGGCTCGCCACCTCGTCCTTGAGCTGGCCCGGGTGGCGGCCCTTCAGAAGCTCCCCGGTGGCGGCCAGGGCCTCGGCCGCCAGGCGCAGGGCCAGGGCCCTGGGCATCCCCATCTTGACCCCGGCGTCGGCCAGGGCCTCGGCCACCAGGGCCAGGTAGGCGGGCGCCGAGGCCGACATGGCGGTGAAGGGGTCAAAGAGATGCTCGGGGATCTCGTACACGTCGCCCACGGTGGCAAAGAGGGCCCGGGCGAAGTCCAGGTCCCCGGCCTCCCTGGCCTCCGGCAAAGCGGTGAGGGCGGTGGAGCTTTCCCCGATCACCGCCGCCAGGTTGGGCATGGCCCGCACCACCCGCCTGTTGGAAAGCCTCCGGGCCAGAAGGGCCGTGGACACCCCCGCCATGATGGAGATGTACCCCACCTCCGGGCGGGCCACCTCCGGGGCCAGGTGGGGAAAGTCCCTGGGCTGGACGGCGATCAAAACCCGCTCCGCCTGGGAAAGCTCCTCCAGGGGCACGGGCCGGATGCCAAAGGCCTCCGCCAGCTCCCGGGTGCGCTCGGGGGTGCGGCCCACCACCCCCACTTCCTCCTGGCGCAGGAAGCCCCGGGCGAGGGCCCCCTTGAGGATGCTCCTGCCCATCTTCCCCAGGCCCAGGAAGACCAGCCTCATGCCTTAGAGTCTACCTTGCGGAGGCGCAGGTAATAAAACCCGTCCAGACCCTCCCGCGGGGCCACGTAGACCCCAAGGCCCGCCTTCAGGACCGGTAGCGGGCAGGAGAAGGCCTCGAGGCGGAACTCCGGGTGCCGCTCCAAAAAGGCCCGGGCCACCCCCTCCCCCTCCTCCTCGGTGAGGGAGCAGACGGCGTAGACCAGCACCCCGCCCTCCTCGGTGGCCCCGGCGGCGGTTTCCAAAAGCTCTAGCTGAAGGCGGGCCATGGCCTTGGGGTCCTCCGGCTTCAGGCGGTAGCGGAGCTCGGGGTGGGCGCGGAAGGTGCCGGTGCCGGTGCAGGGGGCATCCAGGAGGACCTTTTTGGCCTTCTCCTTCAAGGGTTCCCTCAGGTCCTGGGTGCGGTAGGTGACCTTAAGCCCAAGCCGCCTGGCCGTTTTCGCCCCCGCCTCCTGGCGCCTCGGGTTCAGGTCGTAGGAGACCACCTCCGCCCCCATGGAGGCCAGATAAAAGGCCTTGAGCCCCGCTCCCCCGCAGAGGTCCAGGACCTTCTCCCCGGGCTCTGGCTCCAGAAGCTTCGCGGCGAAGAGGGAGGCCGGGTTCTGGGGCTGGAGGCCCAGGCGGGAGAAGTCCTCCTTGGGGCCTTCCCAGATGTAGCTCCCCGGGATGGGGCCCGGCCTCAGGTCCACGGGCCGGTAGGCGGTGACGAAGAGGGGGGCGGGCTCGTTGAAGCCCTCGGCGAAGCCCACCTCCCCGAAGAAGCCCCGCCAGGCCTGGCAGAGCCAGTCAGGCAGGGAAAGGCGCACGCACTCCGGGGCCTCCCGGGGCCTAAGGCGGCGGAGCACGGCGTTCACCAGGCCAGAAAGGGCTGGGTGGCGGGCCTTAGCCTCCTCCACCCAAGGGCTCACCCGGGCGTGGTCCTCCTTGCCGAGGAGCCACTCCAAGGCCCCCAGGCGCAGGATCCAGAGCACCTCCTTGGGAAGCCTATCCGGAGCCCTCAGGTGGGGCTCCAGGAGGAAGTCCAGAAGCCTCAGGCGGCGCAGGACCCCGTAGACCAGGTGGGTCACGTAGGCCTTGTCCCGCTCGGGGAGGTCCGAGCGGTCCAGGGCCCGGTCCAAAAGGAGCTGGGCCCGCCCTCCCCGGTCCACCTCCAGGAGGACGGCGAGGGCCAGGCCCCGGGGGGTGGTGGGCCTCAAGACTCCAGGGGGTGGGCCTTGATGCTGAACTTGAGGGCGGTCCGCTCCTCGTTCTCCAGGTCCAGCTTGACGAAGGCGGGCTTGACCACCAGATCCAGGTTGTCGGGGGCGATGTAGCCCCGGGCGATGGCGATGGCCTTCACCGCCTGGTTCACCGCCTGGGGCCCGATGGCCTGGACCTCCACCTCGCCTTTGGTGCGCAAAAGCGCCGCGATGGCGCCAGCCACGGAGTTAGGGCGGGACTTGGAAGAGACGCGCAACGTTTCCACTTTGACCTCCTGAAAACCCTTGGGCCACCCCGCTTGGATCAGCCTTGGGCGGCTTGAGACCATGCTAGGACACCAAGCCCGCCCTTGGCAACTAGGCGGCCATGACCCGCTCCTCCAGGCCCTTGAGGAGGCTTTCCACGTTCTCCTGCATGAGCTTCTGCACCAGCTTCTGCAAGAGCCCTCCAAAGATGGGGATGGTGAGCTCGTAGGTGAGGGTGAGGACCACCCGGGTCCCCTCCCCCTCGGGCAGGAAGACCCAGGTGCCCTCGTAGCGGTCAAAGTCCCCCTCGGGGGAGAAGAAGCGGTTTCTCAGGTTCTCGTCGTCCCACTCCTCCTCCTCCAGCCAGCGCACCTTCTTGCCCATGGCCACCGCCACCCACTCGCTTTTGGTGCGGTGGCCCTCCTGGGAGAGGACCTTGAGGCTCTCCACCTCCTTGAGGTAGGGCTTGAGGCCCTCGAGGTCCTTGGCCAGGGCGTAGACCTTCTCCGGGGGAGCCTGGATGAAACGCTCGGCGCGCACCTCGGGCATGGACCCTTTTTACCCCTCTTCCTCCTCCTTGACAAGCCGGTAGGCCTCGAGGGCCACCCCCAAAGGAAAGCCCCGCCCCTTTAGGAAGCGGACCGCCTTGGCCTTGTCCCCCCGCCGGGGATAGCGGCGGAGGACCTTCAGGGCGGCCTGAAGGACGTCCTCCTCCTTGGGCAGAACCGCCTCCACGATCTCCTCCCCCACCCCCTGGGCCAGCAGGAGCCTCCTTAGCTTCATGGGGCCATAGCGGGCGCGGGTGGCCACGTAGGTCTCGGCGAAGGCCAGGTCGTCCAGGTAGCCCATGGCCTTCAGGCGCTTCAGAGCCTCCTCTACCTCCTCTGGGGCGAAGCGGGCCAGGAGCTTTTCCTTGAGGCGGGCCTCGCTCATGGCCCTCCGGGCAAGGAGGCGGAGGGCGTGGGCCAGGGCCGCGGCGCGTTCCATGCCTTTAGGGTAGGCTAAGGCCCATGCGGGTCTTCGCCATCGCCGACCCCCACCTCTCCCGCGTCCACCCCAAGCCCATGACCATCTTCGGGCCCGCCTGGCAGGGCCACCCGGAGGCCTTCTTCCGGGGCTGGCGGGAGGTGGTGGGCCCGGAGGACCTGGTCATCGTGGCCGGGGACATCTCCTGGGCCATGCACCTCGCCGAGGCCATCCCCGACCTTCTGGACCTGGCGTCTCTGCCCGGCAGAAAGGTCCTCCTAAAGGGCAACCACGACTACTGGTGGCCCTCCATCAGCCGCCTGCGGGCGGTCCTGCCCGAGGGCATGTACGCCCTGCAGAACGACGCCCTGGTCCTGGACGGGGTGGCGGTGGCGGGCACCCGGGGCTGGGAGTACCCTCCCAAGACCCCTGAGGACGAAAAGATCTTCGCCCGGGAGGTGGAGCGCCTGGGCCTTTCCCTGAAGGCCCTAAAGGGCCAGCCCTACCGCCACCTGGTCCTGGCCTTCCACTTCCCCCCCTTTGGCCCCGGGGGGGAGGCCAGCTCCCTCCTGGAGATGGCGGCGGAAGCGGGGCCCAGCGCCATCGTCTACGGCCACCTCCACGGGGCCGACCCCGAGCGCCTCCCCCAGGCCTACCGGGGCATTCCCCTCCACCTAGTGGCTGCCGACGCCCTGGGTTTCCGGCCCAAGATGATCCTGGAGGAGGACTAGGGTTATACTTGGTACATGGTTTGGAAGCCCGTGGGACATGGGGTGGAAGCCCTGTACCTGACCACACCCCTCGGGCGGTGGGTGGGGTACGGGGTCTACGTGTACCGGTACCGGGGCCTCCTGGTGGACACGGGCCCTCCCAAGGCGAGGCCCTTTTCTCCTGGGGCCGAGGCCGCCCTCCTCACCCACGCCCACGAGGACCACGCGGGCGGGGCGGCTTGGGCTCCCCGTTTACGGAAGTGCGGCCACCGCTCGGCTTCTCACCGCCTAAAGCTCCTTGCGCCTTTACCGCCGCCTGGTCTGGGGCAACCCCGCCCCCCTGCGGGTGGCGGTGGTGGAGCGGGTGGGCCCCCTCCACCTCCTGCCCACCCCGGGCCACGCCCCGGACCACGTGGCCCTCTACGACCCCGAAAGGGGCCTCCTCTTCGGCGGGGACCTCTTCCTGGGGGTGAAGGCCAGCCTGGCCCCTCCGGGCTTTGACCTCAAGGCCCTCCTGGAAAGCCTAAGGGCGGTGCTGGCCCTGAAGCCCCGAGCCTTTTACTGCGCCCATGCGGGGCCCGTGGAGGCTCCCCTTCAGGCCCTCCGGGCCAAGCTGGACTTTCTGGAAAGAAAGCGGGAGGAAGCCCTCCGCCTGAAGGCCAGGGGCCTGAAGCCTGAGGAGGCGGTGCGCCACCTTTTCGGCAGGAAGAGCCTCCTGGCCTACCTCTCCGGGGGGGAGATGAGCCGCCTGGCCCTGGTGAGGGCCCTTATGATGGAGCCATGACCCCCTCCCTGCCCCCGGCCAAGACCCGTCCAACCCACCCCGACCGGGGTTTTTGAGCGGTGCTCAGCCCTTGGCGCTTTCTCCTCCTGCTCCAGGGGGGCCTCCTCCTCCTGGGGGCTTCGGGGATGCTCCTCCTGGGCTTTCCCTTCCAGGGAAGGCACCCCTCGGCGGAAACCCTTGCGGGTATGGTCCTCCTCCTCTTCCTCGGGGGCCTCGAGGGCCTCTTCGCCCGCCTCTTCCCCGCCTCCTTCCGAGAAGCGGAAAGGCTCCACCGGGAACTGGGGCGAAGCCTGAAGGCGGCGGGGCTTGGGCCGCCCGCCCTCCTCCTCCTGGCCCTCCTTTCCGGCGTGGCGGAGGAGGTCTTCTTCCGGGGCCTTCTGCAAACCCTCCTCTACGCGAAGTTCGGGGCCTGGGGCCTCTTCCTCCAGGCCCTCCTCTTCGCCCTCCTCCACCCCGCCCCCCGGAAGGCCTTCGCCTACACCCTCTACACCGGGGTGGCGGGCCTCCTCCTGGGCCTCGCCTACCTCCTCACGGGAAGCCTCATCCCGGGCATCCTGGCCCACGTCCTCCACAACGCCCGGGGCTTTTACGAGGCCTGGCACGGCCCAAGGAGGGGCGGATAGGGAGACCCGAGCCACATTCTCCCCCGAGTCCGTGGTAAAATGCACCCAGAGGCCTATCCCGGCAAAACCTATGAAGGAGGTGCCCATGGGAGAACTAGAGTTTATTCGCCAGCGCCAGGACCTCAATACCTACCGGGCCCTTAGCTGGGAAGGTTCCTTCGCCGACTACCTGCGCCTCCTCAAGGAGGACCCCAGGCCCTTAAGGACCAGCTTCCAGCGGGCCCACGACATGATCCTGGCCCACGGGGTGGAGGAGTACACCCTCTTCCGGGAGAAGCTCCTCCACTACCGCTTCTTTGACGACCCCTTTGAAGGGGGCAAGGACGCCATCTTCGGTCTGGACAAGCCCCTGATGCGCCTGGTGGCCACCCTGAAGGCGGCCGCCCACCGCCTGGGGCCAGAAAGGCGCATCCTCCTCCTCCACGGGCCCGTGGGCTCGGCCAAGAGCACTATCGCCCGGCTCCTCAAGAAGGGCCTCGAGGCCTACAGCCGCACCGAGGAGGGGAGGCTTTACACCTTCTATTGGAAAACCCCGGAGGGCCCCCTCCCCTGCCCCATGCACGAGGAGCCCCTGCACCTCCTCCCCATGGAGATCCGGGAGGCCTTCCTGAAGGAGCTGAAGGCCCTCCACCCCGACTACCCCTACCCCCTCGAGGTGGAGGGGGACCTCTGCCCCGTCTGCCGCTTCATGATGCGGGAGGCCCTGGGCCGCCACGGGGGGGACCTGGCGGCGGTCCTGGAGAAGGAGATCGCGGTCAAGCGCCTGGTCCTCTCGGAGAAGGACCGCATTGGCATCGGCACCTTCCAGCCCAAGGACGAGAAGAACCAGGACTCCACCGAGCTCACCGGGGACATCAACTACCGCAAGGTGGCCATCTACGGCTCAGACTCCGACCCAAGGGCCTTCAACTTTGACGGGGAGCTCAACATCGCCAACCGGGGCATCGTGGAGTTCATTGAGATCCTCAAGCTGGACGTGGCCTTCCTCTACGACCTCCTCACGGCCAGCCAAGAGCACAAGATCAAGTCCAAGAAGTTCGCCCAGACGGACATAGACGAGATCATCCTAGGCCACAGCGTGGCGGGGTGGACCCCCATCCTCTACCGGCACCGGGGGAGGCTCGGCTGGACCACGCTGGAGGGGCTTTACGAGCGCTTTGGCGAGAGCCCAGAGGGTCTGGAGGTGCTGGCCTACGACACCGAAGGCAAGGAGGTCCGCTGGACCCGGGTCTTGGGCCTCTACCGCCACCCCTTCTCTGGAGAACTCCTCACCTCGGCCCAGAAGTGGGGGGTCGTGGAAACCACCCCCAACCACTCGCTCTACGACCGGGAAGGGCGGGTCTTCTACCCCGAGGAGGGGCGGGAGATGCTGGGCCTAAGGCACCTGCCCACCCCTCTCGTCCCTCCGCCCCGGACGGTGGACGTGGCGGAGGGCGTACCGGGCTTTGCCGGGGAGGAGGAGCTTGCCCTGGCCCTCGCCGCCCGCCGGTTCACCCGTTCCACCCCCCCAGGGTATAGCCGGCTGGCCCTTCCCCGTCACGCCACCGCCCTGAAGGCCCGCTACCACCTGCCCCAGGACGAGGAGGACTTGAAAGCCCTCCTCACCGTCCTCATCTGGTACGCCACCGAAGGGCACAGCAACGACCGCAACGGGGGCATCGTCATCTCCTCGGCCAACCGGGAGGAGCTGGAGCGGGTCAAGGCCGCCTACGAGCGGATCTCCGACGCCAAGGGCTACATCCACTCGGGCTCCAAGCGAGACTCCGCCTGGCGGCTTTACCTGGGGGCCGAGGCTATCCGGGTCTTGGCCGAGCATCACTGCGGCAAGGGAGCGGCGCAAAAACGCCTCCCCGACTTTCTCTTCGCCCTTCCTCGCCCCTACCTGGAACACGCTTGGGAAGAACTCCTTAAGACCGATGGGTCCCGGCGGCTAAGCAAAGAGCAACAGAAGGGCTCCGAGGCCTACCGACGGCTTTATGGGGAGTTCAAGACCATTTCCCCTATGCTGGCCGCCCAGGTGGGGGTGCTCCTGAGCCTGCTGGGGCACGACTACAGCGTCTACTTCTACCCCAGGCCCGGAAAAGCCCCCGCCTACCGGATCCGCTATGTTTCCGGGGAGGGCAAGCCAGGAGGCCGGCACAAGCGGTACACCCACCGCCTCTTCCGCCGCCCCGCCGGGGGCGAATGGGTCTACGACATCGCTTGCGAGGGCCTCCACAACTTCGTCTGCGGCGTGGGCAGCATCGTATGCCACAACACCAACGAGCCCGAGTACCGCAAGCTCCAGGCCAACGAGTACATGGAGGCCCTCCGGGACCGCACCATCAAGATAGACATTCCCTACATCCTACGGGTCTCCGACGAGGTGAAGATCTACCGGCGGGACTTCGCCAAGGTGCGGGGCAAGCACATCGCCCCCCACACCCTGGAGATGGCCGCCACCTGGGCCGTGCTCACCCGCCTCGAGCCCCCCAAGCGGGCGGGGCTCACCCTCATGCAAAAGCTCAAGCTCTACGACGGCAGGCTCCTTCCGGGCTGGACGGAGGAGGCGGTGCGGGAGCTCATGGGAGAGGCCAAGCGGGAGGGCCTGGAGGGGATCAGCCCCCGGTACATCCAGGACAAGATCAGCAACGTCCTCGTCACCAGCGAGGAGCCCTGCATCAACCCCTTCATGGTGATGAACGAGCTGGAGGAGGGGCTCAAGCACCACTCCCTCATCTCGGACGAAAAGACCCGGGAGCGCTACCGGGCCCTTCTGCAGGAGGTGAAGGCGGAGTACGCCGAGATCGTAAAAAACGAGGTGCAGCGGGCCATCGCCGCCGACGAGGAGGCCCTAAACCGCCTCTTCCACAACTACATAGACCACGTGAAGGCCTACGTGCTGGGGGAGAAGGTAAAAAACCCCTACACCGGCGCCCCCGAGCCCCCCAACGAGCGCCTCATGCGCTCCATAGAGGAGCGGATAGAGATCCCCGAGTCCCGCAAGGACGACTTCCGCCGGGAGATCATGAACTACATCGGGGCCATGGCCCTGGAGGGCCGGCAGTTCACCTACAAGGACAATGAGCGCCTGCGCCGGGCCCTGGAGCTCAAGCTCTTTGAGGACCAGAAGGACACCATCAGGCTCTCCGCCCTGGTCTCGGGCACGGTGGACCCCGAGACCCAGGCCAAGATTGACGTGGTCAAGGCCCGGCTCATCCGGGACTACGGCTACTGCGAGCACTGCGCGGGCGGCGTCCTGGAGTTCGCCGCCTCCCTCTTCGCCCGGAGCGAGCGATGAGGCCCATTGAGCGGGACCTCCTGCGCTTCAAGGAGATCGTCCGAGGGGAGGTGAAGAAGAGGGCCCGGGAGTTCCTCACCCGGGAGGAGCTCTTCGGCCAGGTGGAAGGGGGGGTGGTCTCCATCCCCCTCCCCCAGCTGGAGGTGCCCAAGATCGTCTACGGCGAGCCCCTGGGGGAAGGCCCCCTGGGGGCGGGGCCGGGGGCGGAGGGCCTGGGCCCTGGGGGGCACATCCCCGTGGCGGAGCTGGAGCTGGAGGAGTTTTTGGACCTCATGGGGGAAGCCCTGCGGCTTCCCCGCCTCAGGCCCAAGGGGGAAGGGGAGGTGACGGAGGAGGCCTTCCGCTACACCACCATCGCCCGTAAGGGCCCAAGGGGCCTCCGCCACGTGCGCCGCACCCTCAAGGAGAGCCTCAAGCGAAGCCTCCTCTCCGGAGAGTACCGGGAGGAGGAGCCGAGGCTCGTCCCTGAGCGGGAGGACCTCCGCTACAAGGCACCGAAGGCCAAGCCCCGGCCCCACGCCCAGGCGGTGGTCCTCTTCGCCCTGGACGTCTCGGGGAGCATGCGGGAGGAGGAGCTCAGGCTCGTCAAGACCCTCTCCTTCTGGATCACCCTCTGGATCCGCCGCCACTTCCCCAAGCTGGAGAGGCGCTACCTCCTCCACGACGCCGAGGCCTGGGAGGTCTCCGAGGAGGAGTTCTTCCGGGCCCGGGAGGGCGGGGGCACCCGGCTTTCCAGCGCCCTCCTCCTGGCGGAGGAGATCCTTAAGGCTTACCCCGAGGCCTTCTACAACCGCTACCTCTACCACTTCTCCGACGGGGAGAACTGGCAGGGGGACACCCCTTTGGCCCTCGAGGTCCTGGACCGCCTGCTCCCGGGCCTGGCCCTGTACGGTTACGCCCAGGTCCAGGGGCCCTACGGCCAAGGGCGCTTCCTCTCGGAACTGGAGGAAGCTCTGGGGGAGCGGGAGGAGCTTAGGGCGGTGGAGGTGCGGGGCCGGGAGGACCTGCCCCCGGCCTTGAGGCGGCTTCTGGGAGGGTGAGGTGCGGAAGGAACTCCGGTACTGGGCCGAGCGGCTTGGGGAGAGGGCCAGGGAGGAAGGGCTTACCTTCCCCCCGGTGCTCTTTGAGGAGGTGGGGCCCGAGGAGATGGCCATGCTGGCGGCCTACGGGGGCTTTCCCCGCCGCTACCCCCACTGGCGCTTTGGCAGCGAGTACCTGCGCCAGCGGGAGGTCTACCGCTATGGCCTAGGGCGCATCTACGAGCTGGTGGTGAACACCGTTCCCGTGCACGCCTACCTCCTCAAGGGGAACACCCTCCTCGCCCAGAAGCTGGTCATGGCCCACGTCTACGCCCACGCCGACTTCTTCGCCAACAACCTGGCCTTCCAGCCCACCCCCAAGGACATGCTGGACGAGATGGCCCACCACGCCGCCTACGTGGAAAGGGCCATGGAAAGGCACGGGGCGAGGAGCGTGGAGGAGTTTTTGGACATGGCCCTCTCCCTGGAGAACCTCATAGACCCCCACGCCCCCTACATCCGGAGGCCCGAGGGCGAGGAGGAAAAGAGGCCCCAGGGGCGCCTGCGGGTCCGGGCCTACCTGGACCCCTACGTGAACCCCCCGGCCGAGCCCCCCAAGGAGGCGGAGGAAGGGGCAAGCCCCAGGCCCCTCCCCCCCAGGCCCACCCGGGACATCCTGGGCTTCCTGGCCCGGCACGCCCCCCTGGCCCCCTGGCAGAAGGGCATCCTGGAGATCATCCGGGAGGAGAGCCTTTACTACGCCCCGCAGGCGGCCACCAAGATCCTCAACGAGGGCTGGGCCACCTACTGGCACACGAGGCTCCTCCTCCCCCTCCTCACCCCCGAGGAGGCCCTGGAGTTCGCCGAGCTCCAGGCGGGCCTCCTGGCCGCCCACGGCTTCAACCCCTACCGCCTGGGCTACTTCCTCCTCCAGGAGGTGGAGGAGAGGTGGGACAAGGGGCGGTTTGGCCCGGAATACGAGGCCCTGCCCCTGGGGGAAAAGCTCCGCTACGAGAGGCCCACCGGGGAGGGTAAGCGGAAGCTTTTCCAGGTGCGGACCGTCCACACCGACATCTCCTTCCTGGAGGAGTTCCTCACCCCCGAGTTCGCCCTGGGCCGGCGCCTCCTCGCCCTCGAGGACCTCCCCCGCTTCCCGGAGGCCAAGAGGGCCCTCCTCTTCCGCCTCACCAATATGGGCTACCCCATCGTGGAGCTGGTGGACGCCAACTACGGCAACCGAGGGGAGCTTTATCTGGAGCATCTCTATGAGGGTGTGGAGCTGGACCTGAGGCGCACCAAGGCGGTGCTGGAAAACCTCCACCGCCTCTGGAGCCGCCCCGTGCACCTGAAGACCGTGGTGGGGGGCAAGGAGACCCTCCTCTCCGCCGGGGCCTAGCGCAGGACCCGGAGGTACCCGAGGAGCAGGGCTTCGGAAAGCTCCCCCAGGTGCCGGCTTACCAGCCGGCCCTCGCGGTCAAAGAAGAAGGTGGTGGGAAGCCCCTGGATCCCCAGGGCCTGGGAGAGCCGGGTCTCGGGGTCCAGGAGGACCCACTCCGCCGTCAGGCCCTGCTCCTCCAGAAAGCGCCGCACCGCCTCCGGACCCTCCCCCTGGCTCACGAAAACGAAGTAGACGTCGGGGTTTTCCTGGCTCACGCGCACCATCATGGGTAGCTCCCGCCGGCAGGGCGGGCACCAGGTGGCCCAGGCGTTGAGGACCACGGGCTTGCCCAGGAACCGATCCAGGGAAATCTCCGTGCCTCCCAGGGTGTAAAGGCTCACAGGAGGGAGCCTCTGCTCTTTGTCCCCCCGTCCCCGGGTCAGGAAGAGGCCCGCTACCAACAGGGCCACCATCCCGGCCAGGGCCGCATACCGCCAAAGGTGCTTGGGCAAGGTCATGAGCGTGTACCCTCCTCCCGCCAGGATACCCCAGAGGGGATCAAAGCCCCCCTGCCAGACGTAAAGGGCGCTGAGGAGATCCCGGGCGTAGACCGATGCGTTTTCCAGCACGAAGCCGACTCTGGCCCCCAAAAGCCCCACCAGGATGGCGTTGTAGGCCCATGGAGAAAGCCTCCTGTCCACCCGCCGGGCCAGAACCTCGGCCACGGCCACCATGGCCAGGAGGGCCAGGGCCACCTGGACCCTGGCCCAAGGCAGGGCGAGGGGCCCCACCTGAAGCGCGTCCATCACCGGACCAGGGGAAATCCCGCCCGCTCTATGGCCAGCACGCCGCCCTCCACGTTGTAGAGGTTGGTGTACCCCTTCTTCTTCAGGTACTCCGCCGCCTGACGGCTGCGGTTGCCGCTGCGGCAGTAGAGGTAGACGGGCTTGTCCTTGGGCAGGGTGTCCGCCCAGCGGGCCACCTCCTCCACGGGGAGGTTCACCGCGCCCGGCACGTGGCCGGCGGCGTACTCGGCCGGGGTGCGCACGTCCACCACCATGGCCCCGGACTCGAGGGCCCGGTAAAGCTCCTCCGGGCCCACGTTCTGGTAGCTCCCCTTGGGGCCGCAGGCGGCAAGGAGCGCCAGGGCCAAGAAGGCGAGGAAAGCCCGGCGGTTCATCCTAGGCCTTGACCCCTACGGCCCTCTTGATGGCCTGGAGGAACTGGGAGAGGGGCTGGGCCCCGAGAACCCGCTCCTTGCCGTGGTTGATGACGGTGTCCGGCACCCCGTGGATGTGGTAGCGGCCCGCGAGCTCGGGGAACTCGTTGGCCTCAATCATCTCGCCCCAGACCTTGGGGGAGGCGTAGGCCATGCGGTGGGCGGTGCGGACGGCCTGGGGGCAGTAGGGGCAGGTGGGGGTGACGAAGACCTGGAGGACCACCTCCTCGGGCAGGTTCTGAAGCTCCTGCACCACGTTCTCGGGCAAGCCGTGGCCGTCCCGGCCCAACATCTCCAGGTCCTCCAGGAGGCTTGCGAACTCGTACCCGGCGGGGATGCCCCGGTAGCGGATGTTGAGGGCCTCGGACCCCTTCTCCCGCAGGATGAGGGTGGGGGCGGCCTCCACCTTGTAGGCCTTGGCCATCTCCCGCCCCTCGGGGGTGGCCAGGTCGTAGACCACCAGGTGGAGCCGGTCGGAGAGGGCCTTGAGCTCCTCCAGAAGCTGCTTGGTCTCCTTGCAGTACATGCAGGGCTCTTTGCCCGGGGCGATGAGGGTGGAGGAGTCGGTGAAGAGCACCATCTCCACGTCCCGAGTAAGGCCGGAAAGCCGCTCGCGCACGATCTCCTGTTCTTTCGGTCCCAGTAGCGCCATGTTTCCTCCCGGATACCCCCGTAGGGGTAGGTCCTTCCCCCACTATACCAGATCGGAAGAAAAGTGCGTAGAGCCAAGGCGGCACCGGGCGCGTTTGCCCCCTGGGGGTGGCCTCCGCCCTTGACACCCATTACCCCGGTAGGGTATATTGGGGCTCGTTAGGGACGAAGGTCCCTGGAAGGAGGCGAAGCCATGGTCTTCCGGCAAATCTACGAAGAAGGACTCGCTCAGATGAGCTACCTCCTGGGGTGCGCCGCCACCGGCGAGGCCTTGGTGGTGGACCCCAAACGGGACGTGGACACCTACCTGGAGCTGGCGGAGAGCCTGGGCCTCCGCATCACCGCCATCGCCGAGACCCACATCCACGCCGACTACCTCTCGGGGGCCCGGGAGCTGGCCAAGGCCACGGGGGCCACCCTCTACCTCTCCGACGAGGGGGACGAGAACTGGAAGTGCAAGGGCCTCGAGGGCTTCTCCTACGTCCTCCTCAAGGACGGGGACGAGTTCAGGGTGGGGAACATCCGGGTGAAGGCGGTCCACACCCCCGGCCACACCCCCGAGCACCTCTCCTTCCTGGTGGCCGACGGCGCGGTGACGGAAGAGCCCCTCCTCTTCCTCACCGGGGACTTCGTCTTCGTGGGGGACGTGGGGCGGCCCGACCTCCTGGAGGAGGCGGCGGGCATCAGGGGCACCGCCATCCCCGGGGCCCGGCGCATGTTTAAGAGCCTCAAGGAGAAGTTCCTCACCCTCCCCGACCACGTCCAGGTCTGGCCCGGCCACGGGGCGGGCTCCGCCTGCGGTAAGGCTCTGGGCGCCCTTCCCGCCACCACCGTGGGCTACGAGCGCCGCCACGCCTGGTGGGCGGAGTACCTGGAGCGGGGCGACGAGGAGGGGTTTGTGAGGGCCCTCCTCGAGGGCCAGCCCGAGGCCCCCACCTACTTCAAGGAGATGAAGCGGCTCAACCGGGACGGGATGCCCATCCTGGGCGGAATCCCCCACCCGGGCCGCCTCACCAAGGCCCAGTTTGACCGCCTCCTCGCCCAGGGAGCGGTCCTGGTGGACACCCGGGACAAGTTCGCCTTCGCCGGGGGCCACATCCCGGGTAGCATCAACATCCCCGCCGGCAAAAACTTCTCCACCTGGGCGGGCTGGCTCCTCCCCTACGACCGGCCCCTCATCCTCCTGGCCCACCCCTCGGAGGTGGAGGCCCTCACCCGGGCCCTGATCCGCATCGGCCTGGACGAGGTGGTGGGCTACATCCCTGGGCTTCAGGGCTACGCCGAGGGCGAGCTGGAGATCGTGCCCCAGATCACCGTCAAGGAGGCCAAGGAGCTCTGGGAGTCCGGCAGGGCCCTCATCCTGGACGTGCGGGCCCGGGACGAGTACCGCGCCGGGCACATCCCCGGGGCCCTCAACATCCACGCCGGGCGGGTGCTGGCCCACCTGGACCGCCTGCCCAAGGACCGGCCCGTCATCGTCCACTGCGTGGGCGGGGACCGCTCCAGCACCGCCATCTCCGCCCTTCTCGCCCACGGCTTTAAGAACGCCCTGAACCTGACGGGGGGCATCAAGGCCTGGATGGAGGCCGGCTACCCGGTGGCGAAGGGCGAGGAGCTGGTGGAGGCCTAAGCCATGTACGAGACCCAGGTCAAAAACATCGCCCCCGAGGAGGCCAGGCGCCTCCACAAGGAAGGCGTGCCCTTCATTGACGTCCGGGAGGTGGAGGAGTACGCCCAGGCCCGGATCCCCGGGGCCAGCCTCCTTCCCCTCTCCGAGTTCATGGCCCGCTACGGGGAGATCCCCCAGGACCGGCCCGTGGTCCTCTACTGCCGCACGGGAAACCGCTCCTGGCAGGCGGCGGCCTGGCTGGCCTCGCTGGGCTACGACCAGGTGCTGAACCTGGATGGGGGCATCGTCCGCTGGTACCGCTCGGGCCTCCCCGTGGACACCACTCCGGTGGAGGTGGGCTACGCCGCCACCCCCTTCCAGGAGGTGGGGCCCCACGAGGCCCAGGCCCTCCTGGAAGAGGCCCTGGTGGTGGACGTGCGGGAGCCCTGGGAGTACGCCGAAGGCCACCTGCCGGGGGCGGTCAACATCCCCCTCTCCACCCTGCCCGCAAGGCTTGCCGAGCTCCCCCGGGACCGCCCCATCCTCCTGGTCTGCAACTCGGGGAACCGCTCGGGGGTGGCCGCCGACTTCCTGGTCCAGCATGGCTTCCCCGGGGAAAAGGTCTACAACCTGGAGGGGGGCACCTACGCCTGGATGGCCTCGGGCCTCCCGGTGGAGCGATGACCCTAGCCCTTCTTGGCGCCCTCCTCATCGGGCTTTCCCTGGGCCTTCTGGGCTCGGGGGGGTCCATCCTCACCGTCCCCGTCCTGGTCTACCTCCTGGGGGAGCACCCCAAGCAGGCCATCGCCGAAAGCCTCCTGATCGTGGGGGGCATCGCCCTCTTGGGGGCCATCCCCTTCGCCTTAAGGGGCCTGGTAAGCTGGCGGAACGTCCTCTTCTTCGGGCTTCCCGGGATGGCGGGCACCTACCTGGGGGCCTGGCTCTCCCAGTTCGTCTCCGGGCAGGTCCAGCTCCTCACCTTCGCCCTGGTCATGATCCTCGCCGCCTACTTCATGGCCCGGCCCACCCCCCTGCGCCCCACCGCCCACAAGCGGCAGGCCTGGAAGATCGTCCTCGAGGGCACGGCGGTGGGGGCCCTCACCGGCTTCGTGGGCGTGGGCGGGGGCTTTCTGATTGTGCCCGCCTTGGTCCTCCTGGGCGGGCTTCCCATGCACCTGGCCGTGGGCACCAGCCTCCTCATCATCGCCCTCAAGTCCTTCGCCGGCTTTTACAAGTACCTCCACCTCCTCCCCGCCCTGGGCCTCTCCGTCAACTTTGCCAACGCCGGGCTCTTCGTCCTGGTGGGCACCCTGGGGAGCCTGCTGGGGGGAAGGGTGGCCGTCAGGCTTCCCCACGAGGCCCTGAAGCGGGGCTTCGCCCTCTTCCTGGTGGTCATGGGGGTCTACATCGTGGCCCAGAACCTCTAATACCACCCCATGCTGGCTTGCGCCAGCATGGGGGCCCCGGCAAATTTTCTGGTGCCCCCACCGCGGCTTTCGCCGCGGTGGGGTACTATAGGGCGTGCCCTTCCGCACCTACCTGGCGGTGCAGGCGGAGGTGTTCCCGGAAGCCTATAAAAGCGAGGAGGCCTTCCGGGAGCGGGTCTTTGCCCTCCTGAAGCCCCTGGAGGGCACCCCCTCCCCCAGGCTCGCCGCGTTCCCCGAGCTTTTTGGCCTTCCCCTCCTCCTCCACCTCGAGGGGGAGGTGGGCTTCAAGGACCTCCTCAAAGACCCCCTCCTTCCCTGGCGGCGGGCCAAAAAGGCCTACGGGGTCTTTCACCGGGTTATGGCCGAGGCCGCCAGGGCCTTTGGCGCCTACCTCCTCTCGGGAAGCCTCCTCGCCCCCCCTTACGAGGAGGAGCTTGCCCGGGGGCGCTTCGCCCGCACCCCCCTCTTCCAGAACCTGGCCCTCTTCTTTAACCCCGAGGGCCGGCTTTTGGCCCAGGTGCCCAAGATGGAGCTCACGCCCCCCGAGCGCTGGCTTCTAAGGGGGCGGTTCGGCCCCCACCTGGTGGAGACCCGGGCCGGGCGGGTGGGCATCCTGATCTGCCTGGACGGGTTTTACGAAAAGCACCTCTCCCGCCTGGACGCCCTGGGGGCCGAGGTCCTCCTCCAGCCCTCCGCCAACCCCGCCCCCTGGGAGAGGCCCTGGCCCTGGGACCCCACGCGAAAGGAGGGAGAGGTGTGGCTGGCCTCGGCCAGGGAAAGGCTGCTGGGCCGGGAGAACCTGAGGGTCCTTCTGAACCCCATGCTGAACGGGCGGATCCTCTCCCTCGCCTTTGAGGGGCGAAGCGGGATCTACGCCCAAGGCGAGGCCTTGCGCCTGGCCCAAAGCCCCGTGGGGGACGAGGCCCTCCTCCTCACCCTATAGGCGCTCGGGAAAGAGCCGGATGGGCACGCCGCGGATGAGGGCCTTGGCCAGCTTCTCCCAGGCTTTGGCCTTCAGGGCCTCCTCCAGGTCGGGAAGGGCCTCCTCTAGGGGGTAGCGGCCCGGGGGGAGGGCCTTTTCCAAAAGAATCAGGTGGAAGCCGTACTCGGTCTGGACCGGGGCCGACACCTGGCCGGGCTTCAGGAGGAGGAGGGCCTTCTCAAAGGCGGGGATGTAGGTGCCCTCCGGCTCGCAGCCCAGCTCCCCCCCGGCCTCCCTGGAGCTGCTAGCATGGAGGGCGTGAACGACCTCATCCTGCGGGCGGCCCGGGGCGAGCCCACCCCCAGGCCCCCCGTCTGGTTCATGCGCCAGGCGGGCCGCTACCAAAAAAGCTACCAAGAGATCCGGAAGCGCTACACCCTGCCCGAGATCGTGAAGAACCCCGAGGTGGCGGCGGAGGTGACCCTTCTCCCCGTGAGGGAACTGGGGGTGGACGCCGCCATCCTCTTCGCCGACATCACCACCCCCCTTTACGGCATGGGCGTGGCCCTGGACCTGGTGGAGGGGAAGGGGCCCGTCATCCACAGGCCCATCCGGGACAGGGAGGGGGTAGAGGCCCTGAGGCCCCTTGTGCCCGAGGAGGCCGTGCCCTTCGTCCTAGAGGCCATCCGCCTCTTGAAGAAGGAGCTCAAGGTCCCCCTCATCGGCTTCGCCGGGGCCCCCTTCACCCTGGCCAGCTACCTGGTGGAGGGGGGGCCAAGCCGCCACTTCCTCCAGGTGAAGGCCTTCATGTACGGGGAGGAGGCCCTCTGGCACCGCCTCATGGAAAAGCTCACCGAGGCCATGGCCCGCTACCTGGAGGCCCAGGCCCGGGCGGGGGCCGACCTCCTCCAGGTCTTTGACTCCTGGGTGGGGGCCCTTGGGCCGGCCGACTACCGCCGCTACGTGAAGCCCCACATGAAAAGGCTCTTCCAGGCCCTAAGGCCCCTTGGGGTCCCGGTCATCCATTTCGGCGTGGGCACCATGGGCCTCCTCCAGGAGATGCGGGAGGCGGGGGGGGACGTGATGGGCCTGGACCACCACACCCCCCTCCCCTGGGCCCGGGACGTGTTGGGGAATACGCCGGTCCAGGGCAACCTGGACCCCGCCGTCCTCTTCGCCCCCAAGGAGGTCATCCGGCGGGAGGTGGGCCGCGTCCTGGAGGAAAACGCCGGCCGAGCAGGCCACATCTTCAACCTGGGCCACGGCATCCTGCCCAAGACCCCCCATAGCCACGTGGCTTACGTGGTAGAACTCGTGAAGGAGGTAGCGGCGTGAACGTGCTCCTTATGGCCTACGGCACCCCTTACACCCCGGAGGAGATCGCCCCCTACTACACGGATATCCGCCGGGGCCGGCGCCCCACGGAGGAGCTCTTAAAAGAGCTCGCCGAGCGCTACGAAGCCATCGGCAAGAGCCCCTTGAACGAGATCACCCTGGTCCAGGCCATGCGCCTCCAGGCCCTTCTGAACCTCGAGGCCCCTCCCTACCCCAAGCGCCTGCAAAGCCCCTTCGGCCCCCGGGCGCCCCACGGCCCGGCCCGGGTCTACGTGGGCACCAAGCACTGGCTTCCCTCCATCGGCGAGGCGGTGGCCGCCATGCACGAGGACGGGGTGCGGCGGGCCGTGGCCCTGGTGGCCGCCCCCCACTACTCCCTAAGGAGCGTGGCCGAGTACCAGGAGAAGGTGGAGGCCGCCCTCAAGTCCCTGCCCGAGCCCATAGAGTTCCTCTGGGTGGAAAGCTACGAGGCCCACCCCGGCCTGATCGCCGCCTACGCCAGGCGGCTGGAGGAGGCCATCTGGCGGCTCAAGGACCCCAGGCGGGCCGCCTACGTCTTCACCGCCCACTCCATCCCCGTGGCCGCCGTTGAGCGGGGGGACCCCTACCCCAGGCAGGTGGAGAAGACGGCGGAGCTCATCGCCAAAAGGCTTTCCCTCCCCCGCTATTTCGTGGCCTACCAGTCGGCGGGGCGCACCCCCGAGCCCTGGCTGGGCCCGGACATCAACGAGCTCTTAAGGCGGCTTGGCGAGGAGGGCTTTGCCGAGGCCGTGGTCCAGGCAGTGGGCTTCCCCGCCGACCACCTGGAGGTCTTCTACGACCTAGACCTCGAGGCCCAGGCCACGGCGGAGGCGGTGGGCCTGAGGCTCCTAAGGGCCCGGAGCCTCAACGCCGACCTGGACTACATAGAGGTCCTCAAGGACCTGGTGGAGGCGGCGTGGCTCAGGTCCTCGTGATCGGCGGGGGGTGGGCGGGGCTCGCCGCCGGCCTGGCCCTGAAGGAGGCCGGGGCCGACTTCCTCCTCCTGGAGGCGAGGCCCCGCCTGGGGGGCAAGGTGCGCACCCTGAGGCAGGGGGGGTTTCTGGTGGAGGGCGGGCCCGACGCCAGCGTCCGCTACAAAAAGGAGGTCCTGGAGCTGGCCCAGGCCTTCGGCCTGGAGCCCATCGGGACCATACCCCAAAAGCCCTCGGCCCTGATCCTGAAAGGGGAGCGGCCCCACCCCCTGCCCGAGGGGCTTTTGCAGGTGGTGCCCGGGGACCTGAGGGGCCTGGCCAGGACCTCCCTCCTCTCCTTTTCGGGAAAGCTCCGCGCCCTTTACGACCTCTTCCTCCCCCGGGGCAACAAGGAGGACGAGAGCCTGAGGGAGTTCGTGGAGCGCCGCCTGGGCCCTGAGGTCTTCGCCGCCCTGGTGGCCCCCCTGGCGGGGGGGATCTACGGGGGCGAGCCCGACGAGCTTTCCATGAAAGCCGCCTTCCCCCAGCTTCTGGAGCTGGAAAGGCGGCACCGGAGCCTGATCCTGGGGGCCATGCGGGAGAGAAGGGGCCGGGGAAGCCGGGAAGAGGGTAGCCTCTTCTTCTCCTTCCGGGAGGGGCTTTCCGCCCTCACCCGAAAGATGGCCGAGGCCCTTTCGGAAAGGGTCTTCACGGGCACCCCGGTCCTGGGGGTGGAGCCCTTGGGAAGCCGCTACCGGGTCCACACGCCGAGGGGAGTCCTGGAGGCCGAGGCCCTCGTCCTGGCCACCCCCGCCCCCCAGGCGGCCAGGCTCCTGAGGCCCTTCCTGCCCGAGGCCACCGCCCTCTTAAAGGGCATCCCCCACATCCCGGCGGCCACGGTGAGCCTGGCCTTCCCGGAGCCCCTTCCCGTGGTGGGGCACGGCCTCCTCATCGCCCAGGGGGAGGGGTTCCGGGTGCGGGGCTTCACCTGGACCCACCAGAAGTGGGAGGGCCGGGCCCTCGAGGGCCATAGCCTGGTCCGGGCCTATCTCTCGGGCGAGGCGGCGGGGCTTTCCGAGGCCGAACTGGCCAAAATCGCCCTGGAGGACCTCCGCCGCTTCCTCGGGAAGGAGGTGCGCCCGAGCCACACCTTCGTCTTCCGCTTCCCCGAGGGGATGCCCAGCTACCGGGTGGGGCACCTGGAGCGGCTTGGCCGCCTGGAGATGGCCCTCCTCAAGGCCCCCGGGCTCTTCCTGGCGGGGAACTACCTGGAGGGCGTGGGCCTTCCCGAGGTGGTGCGCTCCGGCAGGAGGGCGGCGGGCCGCGCCCTGGCCCACCTGGCCCTGGCCCCCACCCCCTAGCGCCCGGGAAAGGCTTGGGTTAAGTACCCCACCGCGGCAAAAGCCGCGGTGGGGGCCCCAGAAAAGCCTTGAGCCCCGGCTTGGGCACCCCCTGTTGCGAAACCGAAGTGCGGGCGCTTAGCATGGGCCAAACATGGCCCTGTCTTATCCTGCCATAGCCCTGGGCTCCTTCCTGGTGGGGCTTTTGGCGGGCTTTTTGGGCTACAGCGACCCCTACATCCTCCCCTGGTTCATGATCGCCGTGGCCGTGTTGGCCAGCGCCTACGGCCTCTCCTGGGGGCTTCTGGCCGCCCTCTTCTCCACCCTGGTCCTCCTCCTCTTCCCGGGGTTTAACCCGATGGCCCTGGCCCTCCTCCTCCTCTCCGCCCTGCTGGCCCACGGGGTGGGGGAAAGCCTGCGGCGGGCTCACCGCCGGGCCCGAGCCCTCGCCAGGAGCCAGCGCCTGATCGCCGAGGCCCTCGAGGCCCTCCCCCAGGCCCCAAACCGGGAGGCCCTCCTCAAGAGCCTCCCCGAGCGCCTCCTTGCCCTGGGGGAGGGGGGGCACGTGGGGGTCTGGGTGCCCGCCCCCGAAGGGGGGTTTAGCCTTCTCGCCGCCCACCCGCCCATGAGCCTGGCCTGGATCCCGGATAGCGGCGTGGTGGGCCGGGCCTTCCGGGAGGGCAAGCCCCTCTACATCCCCGATGTGCGGCGGGAGCCTGGCTACATCTCGGACCCCTCCATCCCCACCCTGGCCGAGCTGGCCCTGCCCCTTTGGGAAAGGGGCGAGGTGGTGGCGGTGCTGAACCTGGAGCGCCCAAAGCCCTTCCTCCCCGAGGAGGTGGAGGGCCTCACCCGCTTCGCCCAGGCGGTGGGCCTCCACCTGGACCGCCTGGCGGACCTGGAGGAAAGGACCCTCCTTTCTGGGCTTTCCGAAAGGCTCCAAAGCGCCGGGACCAAAGAAGAGGCGGCGGGGAGGACCCTGGCCTTCCTGGTGCCCGCCTTGGGCCTCCAGGCCGGGGCCCTCTGGGAGGCCCGGGGGGGCAGGATGGCGGCCCTGGCCCACTTCGGGGTGCAGGAGGAGAGCCTGAAGCGGGTCCTAGAGCAGGGTCTCCCCTACGGCGTGGGCCTGGCCTGGCGGGCCTACGAGACGCAAAGCCCCCTTTTCACCACCCGGTACGCCGAGGAAGCGGGCACCCTGCCCGACCTCGCCGCCCTGGGCTGGCGCACCTTCGCCGCCCTCCCCCTGCCCTCCCCGGGAAGCCCCAGGAGCCGCCGGGTCCTGGTCCTGGGCACGCCGGAGGCCCGGCCCTGGCGCAGGGCCGAGGTGGAAAGCCTCCTCCTTTGTAGCCGCACCCTGGCCCTGGCCCTGGAACGCCTGGCCGAGAAGGCGCGGCACCAGGCGGTGAACCGCCTCTTCCAGGAGCTTTTGGAAAAGCCCCTGGAGGCCCTTTACCAGGAGGTCCTGGAGGAAGCCGTCCGGCAGGTGCCGGGGGCGGAGGCGGGGAGCCTCCTCGTGCTGGAGGAGGGGGTCTACCGCTTCCGGGCGGCGGTGGGGTACGACCTGGAAGGGCTTAAGGAGGTGGCCTTCCGGCCGGAGGACCAGCTCCTCTGGTACGGCCTGGGAGAGGAGGAGGCCCTGAGGGGCGAGCCCCGGATCCTCAGCGCCGAGGCCCGCCCCATCGCCGAGATCAGCCACAAGACCGCCCCACCGGAGGTCATAGACCGCGCGGGCAGGGCCACGGAGATCCAGGCCAACCTCTGCCTCCCCATCCCCTACCAGGGCCAGGTGCTGGCCTACCTGAACCTGGACAACCTCCACGACCCCCGGGCCTTTGGCGAGGACAGCCTCGAGGCCGCCCGCTTCTTCGCCACCCCCCTGGCCGCCCTCCTCCACGAGGCCAGGACCCGGAGGCTTCTGGAGGAGGCCGCCCTCACCGATCCCCTCACGGGCCTGCCCAACCGCCGGGCCTTTGAACGGCTCTTTTTGGAGGAGCTGAAGCGGGCCGAGCGCTACGGCTACCCCCTCTCCCTGGCCGTCTTGGACCTGAAGGGGTTCAAGGCCATCAACGACCGGCTAGGCCACGCCGCCGGGGACCTGGCCCTCGTCCGCGTGGCCCAGGCCCTTTCCAAGGAGCGGCGCAACGGGGACCGGGTCTTCCGCTGGGGCGGGGACGAGTTCGCCGCCCTCTTCCCCCACACGGGCAAGGAGGGGGCCGTAAGGGCCGCCTTCCGCTACGCCCGGGCCATTGAGGGCATCTGTCTGGAAGGCCTCTGCCTGGGGGTCAACATCGGCCTCGCCACCTATCCCGAGGACGGGATGACCACGGACGAGCTCCTATCCGCCGCCGACACCCGCATGTACCAGGCCAAGGCCCAGGGGCTTTCTGTCTTGGCCTAAACGCCCCTTGCCAAAATGCCTCCCAACGTGAACGTGAGCCCCCAGGAACTCCTCTCCCTGAATCTCCTCCTCACCAAAGGACCCCCGGTCCTCTGGGCCGAGACCGTCCAAGCGGGCCCGGAAACCCTGCAGGAGGTCTACACCAAAGCCCACCCCGCCGTCTTGGGGGTAGAGGGCCCAGAGGGAACGCGGGGCACGGGCTTCTTCTACGCCCCGGGCCTGGTCCTCACCGCCTACCACGTGGTGGCCGAGGGGGGGCCCTTCACCCTCCTCCTAGCGGACCGCACCCGGGCCCAGGCCCGCCTCCTGGGCTTCGCCGAGCCCCTGGACCTAGCGGTCCTGGCCACGGAGGCCACCCCGCCCGCCCCGCCCCTTCCCCTGGAGACCGAGAGGCGGCCTCAGGCGGGCGAGGCGGTGCTCCACATCGGCAACGGCCGGGGTCAGTTCATCGCTCCCCGCTACGGCCGGGTGACCCGCCTCGAGGCCAACCCCTCCGCCTTCCTCCCCCAGGGCCTGGTGGAGACCTCCCTCCCCCTCGCCCCCGGGGACTCGGGGGGGCCGGTGTTGGACGCCCGGGGGAAGGTCCTGGGGGTGGCCGTGGCCATCGGCCAGACGGAAGAGGGCTTCCGGAGCTACTTCACCCCCCTCTTTGGCCGGGGGGAGGTCCTTGTGGCCCTGGAGCGGGGCGAGAGGCGCTACTGGCCCTACCTGGGCCTCCGGGGCCCCCGGGCCCTGACCCCAGAACTCGCCCGGGAGCTGGGCCTCCCGCCGGGCGGGGTCCTGGTGGGGGAGGTGGTGCCGGGCGGGGCGGCCCACCGGGCGGGGCTTAGGGGCCTCGAGGCGGGAGGCGTGCCCGACGTGATCCTGGAGGTGAACGGGGTGCCGGTGAACTCCTTTGAGGACCTCCTCCGCGAGGTGCGCCGCCACCAGGTGGGGGACCGGATCGCCCTCACCGTGCGCCGGGGGGGCCAGGTCTTCCAGGTGGAAACGGTCCTCGCCCCCTTTCCAGGACGCTAAAGGAAAAACCTCCTCCAGGCTTCCCCGGCGAGGAAGAACTCCTTCGCCTAGGGGCTCTGAGGCCAGAACCCGTACATCCCCGAGCCGCTATAGGGGTAGATGCGCCAGAGGTTATAGCCAGCAGTTCCGCTGTAGCTGAGACTTTCCTCCGAGGTGGGCCCCGTAGAGCTAGCCACGGTCACCCAACGGGAGCCGTCAAGACCACCCTCAAGGCCTACTTCCCTTCCCTCCTCCACCTCTCCCGCTAGAACCTAGCCTTCGGCTGACCTACCGGGTCCTTCAGAAGGCCTTGGCGGCCTTCCGGGGTGTTGGGGAAGCGGCGGTTCATTTGGGGTAGGGGCCCCAAAGAGTCGGGTGGGCTTGGCGGTGGTGGAGACCAGGGCCAGGTCCAGGTGGGGCTTGCTGACGTCAATGCCTGCGCAGAGCATGGCCCTTCTCCCTTGGGTAGACTGAGGGAGGTGGCCACCCGACCCCGTGGGCTGTCCATGTGGATGCGGTCTTTGACGACCGGGATACTGTGCGGCGGGGAGGCCGGGGTGGGTGGCTACCGATCAGCCCCGCGGGCATGGGGGCCCGAGTGAAAGGGCGGTAGGGCCTCCCTCAGGGGGCAAGATCAAGATACATGTGGGAAGGAGAGGAGGTGGTCGCGTGATCCTGCGCCAGTACCTGCACGAAGAGCCCGTGGTGGCGATCTCCTACCTTTTGGGCTGCGGGAGCAAGGGACTTGGGGTCGTGGTGGACCCGGTGGAGGAGCCTAGGTTTTACCTGGAGGAGGCCGGGCGCCTCGGCCTGAGAATCGCCTACGTGCTGGACACCCACGTCCACGCAGACCATATCTCCACCGGGCGGGCCTTGGCCGAAAGGAGCGGCGCACCCTACGTGCTCTGGAAGGGAACTCCCACGGGCTACGGGTTTCTCGGAGTGGAGGAGGGGGAGGTACTGGAGGTGGGCAACGTCCGCCTCACGGTCTGGCACACCCCTGGCCACACCCCCGAGCACCTCACCCTCCTCGTGACCGACCGCACCCGGGGAGAGGAGCCCTGGATGGCCCTCACGGGACACACCCTCATGGTGGGGGACCTGGGGCGGACCGAGCTGGAAACAGCGGCGGAGGAAGGGGCAAGGGCCCTCTACCGGAGCGCGAGGCGGCTCGCCGCCCTCCCGGACTACGTGGAGGTCTACCCCGGGGCCTTCAGCGGAAGCGTTTGCGGCCGGGGCCTTTCCGGAAAGCCGGTATCCACCATCGGCTTCGAGCGCCGCCACAACCGGGCTTTCGCCCTGGCGATCTCCCTGGATGAGGCTGGCTTCGTGGCCCACATGCTCAAGGACCTCCCCCCGCCCCCGCCCAACCACAAGGCCATCCGGGCGGCCAACCTGGGCCTTGGGGTATGAGCCTCTTCTGGCTTCTCGCCTTCATCAACCTCCTCGTGGGGGGGATGGTGGGGATGGAACGGACCGTAGTGCCCCTCCTGGCCCAGCAGGTTTTCGGCCTGGAAAAGGGCGTGGCCCTAGGCGGGTTCGTCCTCTCCTTTGGGCTCGCCAAGGCCTTCTTCAACCTCTTCGCCGGGGCGCTGGCCGACCGCGTGGGGCGGAGGGGCGTGCTGCTTCTGGGCTGGGCCCTTGGGGTGCCGGTGCCCCTACTCCTCATCCTTGCCCCCTCCTGGGACGTGGTGGTGGCCGCCAACATCCTCCTGGGGATAAACCAGGCCCTGGCCTGGAGCATGACCGTGAACATGATGGTGGACCTGGTGCCCCCACACCGCCGCGGGGTCGCCGCCGGGGTCAACGAGTTCGCCGGCTACCTCGGGGTGAGCCTTCTGGCCTTCCTCACGGGGGTGGTGGCCGAGGCTAAAGGCCTCCGGCCCGCGCCCTTTTACCTGGGCCTAGGGGTAGCCCTTCTCGGCCTTGCCCTTTCCCTTAGGGTGCGGGAAACCCACCGGCCCCTCGCCCCCCCAAGGCTCCGCCTCGTCCCCGGCATTGGAATGGCCAGCCTCCTGGGGATGGCCACCAACTTCAAGGACGGGCTGGCCTGGCTGGGCCTGCCCCTCCTCCTCTCCGGCCGGGGACTGGGCCCGGCGGAGATCGGCCTGGTGGCGGGGCTCTACCCCCTGGTCTGGGCCGGAGGACAGCTCCTCTTCGGGCCCCTTTCCGACCGTCAGGGCCGCGCCGCCCTCATCACGGGGGGAATGGCCCTCCAGGGCCTCGGCCTAGCGCTCCTTGCCCTCCCCCTAGGCCTAGGGGAGGCGCTTCTCGCCGCCTTTCTCCTGGGCCTCGGGACCAGCATGGCTTACCCCACCCTGATCGCCTGGGTAGCCGACCAGACGCCCCAAACGGAGCGGGCCACGGCCCTCGGCTTCTACCGCTTCTTCCGGGACGGGGGATACGTCCTAGGCGCTCTCCTGGCCGGGGTAGGCCCTGGGGGGCTTGGCTGGGCTATGGGCGGATCGGGCGCGGTCCTTCTCCTCCTGGCAGCCTGGGCGACCTGGAGCGGGGCGCTTTTGGGGCGGCAGGGCGCTCCCTAACCGAACCCCGGGAGCAGCCCGAGGCGTTGCAGGATGGCGGTGGCGATTTCCTCTACCGAGGCATGGGTGGTGTCCAGGTAGGGGAGGCCGTGGGCCCGGAAGAGGGCCTCGGCCCGGGCCACCTCCCGGCGGCACTGGTCCGAGGAGGCGTACCGGCTCCCCGGCTTGCGGGCGGTGCGGATCTGGTACAGGCAGAAGGGGTCTGTGGTGAGGCCGAAGAGCTTGGCGCGGTGGGGCCTAAGGGGCTTGGGGAGGTCGGCACGCTCTAATACCACCCCATGCTGGCTTGCGCCAACATAGGGGCCCCGGCAAAAGGTTCCTGGGGAAGTTAACAGGCATGGTGGGCCGAAGGAAACAGGAAACAAGGGTACAAGTCCTCCTGGGCCAAGGGGTAGTTGGCCGCCCGGACCTGGCAGTGAAGGGCGAGGAAGAGGGGGGTCGGGGTCTTCCCCACCCGGGAAACCCCCTCCAGGATGGCCTCGGCCTCGGGGTGGCGCTCCACCCCCAGCCCGTCGTCGCCGCGCGCCTGCACCTTGGGTCACCCATAAGGATACTCGGGAGTCAAGGACGTTTTTTGTTTTTACGCACAAGCTGCCGGTATGCAGGCACCCCTGGCATCCCCTCCGCCAACAGCACCGCCCGGGCGATGGCCCGCGCGAGGGCGTCGGCGGCGTAGGCCCCGAGGCGGAGGAGGAGGTAGGGGTCCACCCCCCTGCCCTCCCCCAGGGCCAGGGCGAAGACCAGGTCCCCGTCCAGGGGGGTGTGGGCGGGGCGGATGGCCCGGGCGATCCCGTCCTGGGCCATGATGGCCAGGCGCCTGGCCTGGGCCTTGGTGAGGGGGGCGTCGGTGACCACCGCCGCCAGGGTGGTGCTCTGCCCCGGGAGGAAGGGGTAGCGGTAGGCCTCCTCTTCCCCCCGGTAGCGGGTGAGGTCGGGGAGGAGGGCCCTCTCCTCTTCGGTGAGGAAGGCCTCGGCGTAGAGCCTTCCCGTCCGGGGGTCAAAGGGGGGGCCCAGGCTGTTGACGGCCACCAGGGCGTAGACGGCGTACCCCTCCTCCAGGCGGTAGCCCGCCGCCCCCACCCCTCCCTTGACCCCGCCCGCCAAGGCCCCGGTCCCCGCCCCCACGCTCCCCTCGGCCACCTCCTCCCGGGCGGCCTCTGCCGCCAGGTAGCCGGCCTCCGGGTCTGGAGGGCGGAAGGCCCCTCCCCGGCCCAGGTCGTAAAGGACGGCGGCGGGGACGATGGGGACCGGCCCGGCCGGGGTGGGAAAGCCCAGGCCCCGCTCCCTCAGGTAGCGCACCACCCCCTCCGCCGCCCCCAGGCCGAAGGCGCTTCCCCCGGTGAGGAGGAGGGCCTGGACCCTTTCCACGGTGTTCTCGGGGGAGAGGAGGTCTGTCTCCCGGGTCCCCGGGGCCGCCCCCCGCACGTCCACCGCCCCGATGGCCCCCTCCTCCAGGAGGAGGACCGTGCACCCGGTGAGGGCCTCTGGGTCCGTAAAGTGCCCCACCTTTAGGCCCCAAAAGGGAACCTTCCCAGGAGGCAAGGCTTCCGCCATGGCCCCAGTATGGGGTAGCCTGAAGGCCAGGACAAGGAGGGAAGCATGTGGACCTACCTGATCCACGGCGAGCCAACCCCGGGGGTGGCGAGGCTTCTTGAGGGCGTGGGGCGGGCCCTCGAGGCCCGGGGCTTCCGCCACAGCCCCGAGGCCGAGGCCCCCAACCTGGTCCTGAACGCCATCACAGAGGAGAACCCCAAGCCCTACCGCCGCCGGGCCCAGGCCACCTTCGTGGCCTCGGTCCTGGAGCTTCCCCGCTTCCCCGAGGAGCCCATCAAGGAGCTCTACCCCTACCTGGTCCGGGCCCTTTCCAACGTCCTCCTGGCCTATGTGCCCGGCGAGGGGGCGGCGTTCCTCACCCTGGAGCTGGGCCACTACCGGGAGAAGGAGGGGGAGGGCTTTTACGAGCGGGTGGCGGAGCGCCTGCTGCCCATCGCCTGCAGCCGCCTGGTCATTGACAACATCTTCGTGCCCGACCTGGAGCCGGAGCTCTGGGAAGGTGACGAGCTAACCGAAAGCATGTACCGGGCGGGCAGGAAGCTCAAGGAGTGGGACCTTCTGCCCGCGCCCTTCCCCATTGAGGAGATCCTCCCTCCCGAGGACCTCCGCCACGTGAAAAGGCTCTACGGCATCGGCGGGCTTTCTTACGGCAACCTTTCCGTGCGCAAGGACGAAAGGCGCTTCTGGATGTCGGCGAGCGGCGTGGACAAGGCCAACCTCAAAGTGATAGGCCGGGACATCCTCATGGTGAAGGACTACGACCCCGAGAAGAACGCCATCCTCCTCTCGGTGCCGCCCCACGTGGAGCCAAGGCGGGTCAGCGTGGACGCCATTGAGCACTGGATGATCTACCGAGAGCACCCCGGGGTGGGGGCTATCCTCCACGTCCACGCCTGGATGGAGGGGGTGCCCGCCACCCCCTTCAACTACCCCTGTGGCACGTATGAGCTCGCCCAGGCGGTGGCGGAGAAGGTGCGGGAGGCCCCAGACCCCACCCGGGCGGTGGTGGGCCTCAAAAACCACGGCCTCACCATCACCGGCCGGAGCCTGGACGAGATCCTGGAGAGGATAGAGGGGAAGCTCATCCGCACCGTGCCCATGTCATGAAGGCCCTCCGCTACACCCCTTCCCTCCCCCGCTTCTTCGGGGCCAGGCTTTTAGGAAAACGCTTTCCCAAGGGGCTTCTCCCCCTAAGGCTGGAGGAGGTCCCCTTGCCCGAGAGGGCGGGCTTCCAGAGGGTCCGGGTCCACCTCGCTGGGGTCTGCGGCTCGGACCTGGCCCTCCTCTACGGGAAAAGCCCCCCCACCATAAGCCCCTTCTTCTCCTTTCCCGCCGTTTTGGGCCACGAGATCCTGGGGGAGGTGGAAGGGGAGAAGGTGGCGGTGAACCCCCTCCTCGCCTGCGCCGACCGGGGCCTTCCCCCCTGCCCCATGTGCCAGAAGGGGGAGGAGGGCCTCTGCCAGAACGTGGCCGAGGGCGGCCTGGCCCCGGGGATGCTGGGCTACAACAAGGACCTCCCCGGGGGCTGGGGGGAGTGGGTCCTGGCCCGTAAGGAGCGCCTCTACCCCATCCCCCAGGGGGTCCCGGACGAGCGGGCGGTCCTGGCCGAGCCCCTGGCCGTGGTCCTCCGGGGGCTGGGGAAGTCAAGGCCCTGGCCGGAGGAGGTCCTGGTGCTGGGCATGGGGACCATCGGCCTCATGGCGGTCCGCCTCCTAAGGGCCTTGGGGTATTCGGGCAAGGTCCACGCCGTGGCCAAGTACCCCCACCAGGCGGAGCGGGCCAGGGCCTTCGGGGCGGAGAAGGTCTACGGGAGCGCCAGGGATGCCCTTCAGGAAAGGGCTAGGCGCTACCGCTACCTCCTCTTTGAGGGGTACCGGGGGGGCTACCCCTGGGTGGTGGAGGCCTCGGGGAGCGGGAAGGGCTTCCGGGAGGCCCTCGCCCTGGCCGAGGAGGGGGGAAAGGTCCTCCTCCTGGGGGCCCCGGGCCTGGAGTGGGCCGATCTTTCCCCCTTCTGGTTCAAGGAGGTGGCCCTCGTGGGGAGCTACACCTACACCCGGGAGGAGTTCGGCGAGGCCGTGGCCCTCCTTCCGGAGCTTGGGGCCCTCGAGGGCCTGGTGGGCGGGGTCTTCCCCCTGGAGGCCTGGCAAGAGGCCCTTAGCGTCAGGGGCAAGGCCCTCTTCCGGCCCAATGGGCCCTAAGAGCAAGGGCGGACGGGTACACCTCTGCCCGCATGCCCTTACCCTGGCACCCCACCCCTTTGGGGCAAGGGAGTGCCATCCACGCCACCTTTCCCAGACCCGCCCCCCCTTAGGCTTAGGCTATGCGCACCCTCGCCCTTCTCCTCTTCCTGGGCTTCCTCCGGGCCGCCGCCCTCTCCCCCGGGGACAAGGCTCCGGTCCTCGAGGCCAAGGACAGCTACGGCCGCCCCGTGGACCTTAGGGGGAGCTACGTGGTCCTTTGGTTCTACCCCAAGGCCAAAAGCCCCGGGTGCACCGCCCAGGCCAAGCGCTACTCCGAGCTCTACCCCGAGTTCCAGAAGCTTGGGGCCCGGGTCTACGGGGTAAGCCACGACCCCGCCCAGGAGCAGTGCGACTTCGTGGAGAAGCTGGCCCTCAAAGGGGGGATGATCCCCGACCCCGAGGGCCGCCTGGCCCGGGCCTTCGGCGTGCGGAGCCTCTTCGGCTTTTACAGCCGGGACACCATCCTCTTAAACCCGGAAGGCCGGGTTGAACGCATCTGGCGAAGCGTCAACCCCTTCCAGGACGCGGACACCGTCCTGGCCTATTTGAGGGGCAAGGCCCGCTAAAGGCTTCTCATCTGAAGGCCGTAAGATAGGGGGCGTGTACGCCCTCCGCGAGGCCTTTAGGCAGGTCCTCCGCCACCCCACGGCCAGCCTGGCCACCTTCTTCACCGCCTTGGTCTCCTTCGCCCTCCTCTACTTCCTGGGCCTCCTCCTTTGGAACCTGGAAAAGGTGGTCCAGAGCCTGGAGCGGGAGCTGGAGGTGGCCGCCTTTCTGAAGGACGGGGCCAACGTGGAGGCCCTCCTCACGGAGATCCAGGCCTGGCCCGAGGTGGGGGAGGTGCGCCTGGTGACCAAGGAAGAGGCCCTGGCCCAGCTGGTCCTGGACTACCCCTACCTGGCCGAGGCCAAGGACCTGGTGGAAAACCCCCTCCCCGACACCCTGCGCCTGAGGCTCACGACCCCAGAGGCGGTGCGGGAGGTGGCCCTGCGCCTCAAGGCTCTTCCCGGGGTGGAAGGGGTAGAGTACGGGGGGGAACTCACGGAAAGGCTGGTCCAGGTCCTCTCCGGAAGCCGCCTGGCCATGTTCCTGCTGGTGACCCTCCTTCTCCTCAACACCTTCTTCAGCGTCATGGGGGCCATCCGCCTCTCCGTGGAAAGCCGCAAAGAGGCCCTGGCCATCATGCTTTTGGTGGGGGCCACCCGGCGCTTCATCCAGGCCCCCTTCGTCCTGGAGGGGGTCTTGCTCACGCTGAGCGCTGGGGTTCTCGCCGTTTTGGCCGGGGGTGGGCTCTACCTGGCCCTGGGGCGGGCGGCCCAGGGGCTTCTCCCCTTCCTGCCGGTCCTGGAGCGCCAGGACCTGGTGAGGACCGGGCTTCTCGTCCTGCTGCTTTCGGCCTTCCTGGGGGCGGGCGGGGCCTACATGGCCAGCCGGGCCCACCTGAAGGAGGCCTAGGATGCGGCTTTTGGCCTGGCTCCTTCCCCTCTTCGCCCTCCTGGCCCTGGCCCAGGACGTGGCCACCCAGGAAAAGCGGGTGAGGGACCTCGAGGCCGAGGCCGCCCGGGCCAAGGCCCTGGAACAGGAGGCCCAGGCCCGCATCCAGAAGCTAAACCAGGCGCTCGCCCGCCTCTCCAAGAGGGTGGCGGACCTCCTCCAGGAAAAGGCCCGCCTGGAAAAGGAGATCGCACGCATGGAAGCGGAGCGAGCGGCCCTCCGCCAGGAGATCGCACGCCTGGAGGAGGCGGTGCGGGAGACCGAGGCCCGCATCGCCAAGCTGGAAAAGGACTTGGCCGCCCTTAAGGAGCGCCTGCAGGCCCTCATGCGAAGCCTCCACCGGGAAAGGGCCGGGCGCTACCTACCCCTCCTCCGGGCCCAGTCCTTCACCGACCTGGCGGTGCGGGCCCGCTGGGTGGGGTACATCTCTAAGCAGGACACCGACCTGGTGCGCCAGCTCCAGGCCACGTTGAAGGCTTTGGGCGAGGAGCGGGAGCGCCTCAAGCTCCTCCTCCAAAGCCTCTCCGAAAAAGAACGGGCCCTGGCCGAAACCCAGCGGAAGCTGGAGGCCGAGCGGCAGAACCTCCTCACCACCCTGGCCTCCCTGAGGAAGGAAGAGGAGGGCAAGAAAGCCCTCCTGCGGGACGCCCTCACCGACCGCCAGCGCCTGCAAAGCGCCCTGGCCCAGCTCCAGGCCCGGGTCCTGGCCGAAAGGCAGAGGCTTCTTTTGCTCAAGCGCCAGGAAGAGGAGCGCAGGCGGCAGGAGGAGGAAAGGAGGCGGCAGGAAGAGGAAAGAAGGCGGCAGGAGGAGGCCCGACAGAAACAAACCGCCCTAAGGCCTTCCCCGGCCCCGGCCCAGGTGGTGGTCCCCCCACCCCCCCTGCCCGCCACCGTGGGCCGGCTGGCCTTCCCCGTCCCCGGGGGCCGGGTGGTGGTGCCCTACGGCCAGGAAGGCCCCTTCCAGGTCATCGCCGGACCCGTCCCGGGAAGCCCGGTCCAGGCCGCCGCCGATGGGTACGTGGCCGGGGTCCTCTACCTGCCCAACCTGGGCTACACCGTGATGCTGGTCCACACGGAGACCTTATCCACCGTCTACACCAACCTCCAGGAGCCCCTGGTGGCCGAGGGCCAGAAGGTGAGCCGGGGCCAGCTCCTGGGCTACACCGGGGGCGGCCTCCTCATCCGCCCCGAGGAGCTGGAGTTCCGGGTGGCCGCGCGAGTGGGGGAGGAAACCCGCTTCGTGGACCCCGCCGCCTACTACTAGGTGCCCGCGCTTTGGTTTCGCAACATGGGGTGCCCAAGTCGGGGCTCTTCTGGGGGCCCCCATCGGGGCGAAAGCCGCGGTGGGGTACTTAACCCCGCCGTGGCCTTGGCCAAAGCGGGCCCATGCCTGGTAACTCCCCAGGAACCTTTTGCCGGGGCCCCCATGCTGGCTTGGGCCAGCATGGGGTGGTATTAGAGGCTCAGGCAGGCTCAATGAGGCCGTAGTTCCCGTCCTTGCGGCGGTAGACCACGTTGATCTCGTCGGTCTTGGCGTTGCGGAAGACGAAGAAGTCGTGCCCCAAGGCCTCCATCTGGAAGACGGCCTCCTCGGGGTCCATGGGCTTCATCTCAAAGCGCTTGACCCGGACGATCCTGGGGCTTTCCTCCTCCTCGGGCTTGCGCAACGCTTCCATGTCCCGCACCTCAGGGGGAGGGGGGCCCTGGTAGGAGTGGCGCCTGCCCACGAAGCGGCGCTCCTTGTAGCGCTTGAGCTGGGTCTCCAGCCGGTCCACCATGCGGTCAATGGCGGCGTAGAGGTCCTGGTCCTCCTCCTCCACCCTGAGAAGCCCGCCGGGGAGGTCCAGCTGGATCTCGGCCTTGGCCCGCTTCTCCACGTGGGGGCTACCCGCCAGGGAAAGGACCACCTTGGCCATGAGCTCGCCGTTTTGGTAGCGGTCCAGGCGGGAGAGCTTCTTCTCCACGTAGTCGCGGATGGCGTCGGTGATCTCCAGGTTGCGGCCGATGAGCTTGTAGACGTTCATGCCTCCTCCTTTCCGCCCCGGTCAGGGCCTTCCCTTACCCTTATGCTACCACCCTCCCCGGGACGCTCGTCCCGCACCACCTGACCCGCCTTCAGGGCGATGACCCGGGCCGGATAGGCCTCCAGAAGCTCCCGGCTGTGGGTGGCCACCAGCACCGTGGCCCCCCGCTGGTGGGCCGCTTTGAGGATGTCCAGGACCTGGAGGGCGTTTTCCGGGTCCAGGTTGCCCGTGGGCTCGTCGGCCAGGATCACCGGAGGGTCCAGGAGGAGGGCCCTGGCCAGGGCCACCCGCTGGGCCTCCCCCACGCTAAGCTCCTCGGGAAAGGCCCGCTTTTTGTGGAAAAGCCCCACCCGGCGCAGGGCCATGGCGATGCGCTCCGCCCACTCCCTGGGCGGAACCCCCTGGACCTGCAGGACGAACCTGAGGTTTTCCTCCACCGTCATATCCGCAAGGAGGCGGTGGTCCTGGAAGACCATGCCGATGCGGCGGCGGTGGAAGGCGATGCCGTCCCCCTTCAGGGCCTTCAGGTTCTGCCCGGCGAAGTAGACCGCCCCCTGGGTGGGCACGAGCCGCCTCAGGATGAGGGAGAGGAGGGTGGACTTCCCCGCCCCCGAGTGGCCCACCACGTAGACGAACTCCCCCTTCTTGACCTCGAGGCTCACCCCGTAGAGGGCCTTGGTGCCCGTGCGGGGGTACTCGAGGCTCACCCGGTGAAAGGCGATCATGCCCCCACTATATAGCGGCCCACCCTTTCTTCTCATGGAGAGGCGCTATAGTGGGGGGTAGTGAGGGAGAAGATGAAGCGACGCGCGTGGTTTTTGGTGGGGCTTGGGGTGCTCCTGGCTCTGGTCTACGCCCAGCTCCCCCGTCCCCAGGCGGAAAGCCTTCTGCAAAACCCTAACGGCCAGGCCCTCCTGGAGGTCTACCAGAGGATCCAGCAGGACTACCTGGAGCCCCTCTCCAAGGAAAGGCTGAACGCCCTTCTGGAGGGGGCCATCGGCGGGATGGTGGGGGCCCTCAAGGACCCCTTCACCAGCTACTCCCCTCCCCAGCGGGCAAGCCTTCGGCAGGAGGACCTCAGGGGCGAGTTCTACGGCATCGGGGCCACGCTTACCCCCGCCAACCCCGACGGCACCGGGGCCAAAATAGAGGGGGTCATGAAGGGCCTCCCCGCCCAGCGGGCCGGGATGCGGGCGGGGGACGTGATCCTGGAGGTGGACGGCGAGGACGTGACCGCTCTCCCCCTCCAGGAGGTGGTGGCCCGCATCCGGGGACGGGAGGGGACCAAGGTCACCATCAAGGTGCGCCGGGAGGGCGTGCCCGCCCCCCTGGTCTTTGAGCTCATCCGGGAGAAGGTGGAGATCATCTCCGTCTCCGTTGGGAAGATTGGCGATGTGGGCTACGTGGCCCTGGAGACCTTCGCCAACTTCAAGGTGGAGGACCAGCTGAAGAAGGCCATAGAGGGCCTGAAGGCCCAGGGGGTCAAGAAGCTCATCTTTGACCTCCGGGACAACGGCGGCGGCCTCCTGGACCAGGGGTGCGCCGTGGCCAGCGCCTTTTTAAAGGAGGGCCCCATCGTCTACACCCGCACCAAGAACCTCACCCGGGTCTGGTGCGAGGCCTCGGGCAGGCCCCTGTGGGATGGCCCCATGGTGGTCCTGGTGAACGGCAACTCCGCCTCGGCCAGCGAGATCGTGGCCGGGGCCCTGCAGGACTACGGCCGGGCCCAGCTGATCGGGGAGAAGACCTTCGGCAAGGGCGTGGGCCAGACCCCCTACACCCTGGCCAACGGCGGGGAACTCACCCTGGTCACCTTTGAGTGGCTCACCCCCAAGCGCCGGGCCATCAACAAGGAGGGCCTGAAGCCCGACATAGAGGTCAAGGACACCCGCTTCCCCACGCCCTTCTCCCTCCAGGGGGCCGGGGCCCCGCCAGGGGCGGAGGTCACCGTGACCCTAAACGGCAAGACCGTGAAGGTGAAGGCCGACGCCGAGGGCAAGTTCTCCTACGCCGAGCCCCAGAAGAGCCGCCCCCTGCCCGAGGAGCGGGGCCAGGCCGTGCTGGACCCAGAGGGGGACGCCATCCTGAAGAAGGCCCTCGAGGTCCTGGGGAAGTAGCGAAAAAGCGCCAGGGGCCGGGGAATCCCCGGCCCCTTTCCCGTACTCCCTATTTGGGGATGGGGATGTTCCGCCAAACGATCTTCTGCCAGTCCTTGCCGTCAAATACCTCAAACTCGGTGTAGAGAACGGTCATGCCTCTGGCATCCTCTACTGGCGAATAAAATCCTAAGGACACCAAGAGGGGTATACCCGCGATGAAATCGCTTCTACCCCCGCTCACACCCCATTCACCGCCTGTGCTCTGCTGGCCATCTTCCAGAATGGTCCTGGTATTGTCAAAGCGAATCTGGAGCTGGGAATCGGTAGAGGAAGTAACCTTGTAGTTGAAGATTATTTTGTAATAGCCAACTGTAATTGACTGCAGCTCAAACGTGAAGGGCCCCACCACGAAGCGCTTCCAGGGCTCGGCGGTGTCGGCGGGAGCGGCGGGCTGGGCCTGGGGCGCGGGAGCCTGGGCCTGAGGCGGCGGCGCTTGGCCGATGGGGATGCCCCGGAACTCCATGCCCCCAAAGTAGAGGGCGGCGAAGAAGGTCTCCTCCGGCGGAACGTTGGGGAAAACCAGCTTCCCGGAAGCCCTTCCCCCGGCGGGCAGGGCGAAGGTGGACTTGGTGGCGTCCACCTGCCCCCCTTCCACCGTCAGGTAGCCGGGGTAGCTGAAGCCCCGGGCGGAGATGGCCCTCACCCCTTGGTGGGGTACGGTCACCTGCTGGTTGGTGCGGGCCGTGCTCTGGATCTGCACGGCGCAGACCACCTTGCCCTCCTGATCCCGGGCGCACCCCTGGATCTTAAAGGTGGCGGACACGCTAGCCGAAGCCACCTCTACCACCGGCCCTGAGGGCTGGGGCAGGTTCACCTGTTGCGCCACGCCCAGCGCGGCCAAAACCCAAAGAAAGGCCAGGGTTCTTTTCATGGTAACCTCCTCTAGCCTGACCGCAAAAGGGCCAGGCTTTTTCTAAGATAGAGGCGTCTTCCGGCAAAAAGATGAGAACCGGGTTAAGAGCGCCTTAAGCCTAAGTGCCCGCACGTTGGTTTTGCGACATAGGGTGCCAAGCCGGGGCTGTGGAAGGGCTTTTCTGGGGCCCCCACCGCGGCAAAGGCCGCGGTGGGGTACTTAGCGCACCACCGCCCCGGGAGGGATGTCCCCGTCTACGGTGACCAGGACCAGGTCCTCCCCCTCCTGGGCCGCCAGGATCATGCCCTGGCTCTCCACGCCCCGGAGCCTGGCCGGCTTGAGGTTGGCCACCAGCACCACCTTCTTGCCCACAAGGTCCTCCGGGCGGTACCACTTGGCGATGCCGGAGACCACGGTGCGCTCCTCGTTCCCCAGGGAAAGGGTGAGGACCAGAAGCTTGTCGGCGTTGGGGTGCTTCTTTGCGGCCACCACCTGGGCCACCCGGAGCTCCACCTTGGCGAAGTCCTCTATGGTGATGGGCTCCCTCTTTTCCTTCTCTTCCTTTTTCTCCACCTTCCCCTCCTTGGGGAAAAGCACCGGGGCCTCCTCGGGGATGGGCCCGGGCAGGGCGAGCCCCCAGCGCTCGGCCTCCTCCAGGCGCACCTCCTCCTTAAGACCCAAAGCCCGCCTCAGCTCCGCCATCTTGCCCGGCATGGCGGGGGTGAGGAGGATGGAGGCGATCCTGAGGCCCTCCACCACCCGATAGAGGACGGCCTGGGCCTCCTTTGGGTCCTTCTTGTAAAGCTCCCAGGGCCGCTTTTCGTTGATGTAGCGGTTCAGGGCCTTGACGTAGGCCATGGCCTCCTCGAGGGCCACGTGGAACTTAAGCTCCCGCACCAAAGAGCGAAGCCGCCCGGGAAGCCCAACCCCCTCCTCAAGCTCCTCCCCGGGAACGGGCTCGGGAACGCGCCCTTCGGCGAAGCGGAAGAGCATGGCCCGGGTGCGCTGGACCAGGTTCCCCAGATCGTCGGCCAGGTCGGATTCATACCGGGTCCTGAGGGCCTCCTCGCTCACCGGGGTGTCCTGGCCGTAAGGGATCTCCCTAAGGAGGTAGTAGCGGAGGGCATCCCGCCCGTAGCGCTCCGCCAGGGAGAAGGGGTCCACCACGTTGCCCAGGGTCTTGGACATCTTGCGCCCATCGGGGCCCAGCAAAAACCCCCCCACGTTCAGGTGGCGGTACATGGGGATGCCCGCCGCCTTCAGCATGGTGGGCCAGAAGACGGCGTGGGGCTTCAGGATGTCCTTGCCGATGAGGTGCCAGGCGTGGGGCCAGAAGGTCCGGTACTTCTCCCCGTCGGGGTAGTCCAGGGCGGAGACGTAGTTGAGGAGGGCGTCAAACCACACGTAGGTCACGTGCTCCTCGTCCCAGGGGAGAGGGATGCCCCAGGGAACCCGGGACTTGGGCCGGGAGATGGAGAGGTCTCCGATGGGCTCGGAGAGCATGGCCAGGACCTCGTTCCGGTACCCCTCGGGGCGGATGAGGTCGGGATGGGCCTTCAGGTAATCCAAAAGCCACTCCCGGTACTTCTCCATGCGGAAGAAGTAGTTCCCCTCCCGCCGCCTCTCCACCGGGCGGCCGTGGATGGGGCAAAGCCCCTCGGAGAGCTCCTTTTCCGTGTAAAACCGCTCGCAGGAAACGCAGTAAAGCCCCTCGTACTCGCCGTAATAGATGTCCCCCGCCTCGTAGACCTTCTTGAGGACCAGCTGCACCACCCGCTTGTGGCGCTCCTCCGTGGTGCGGATGAAGTCGTCGTAGGCGATGCCGAGAAGCTCCCAGGCCTTTTTAAAGCGCTCCGAGACCCGGTCCACAAAGGCCTTGGGGTCCTCCCCCGCCCTCTCGGCGGCCCGGTAGACGGTCTCCCCGTGCTCGTCGGTGCCGGTCAGGAAGTAGGTGCGGTAGCCGTCCAGGCGGTAAAAGCGGGCCAGGAAGTCCGCCACCACCGTGGTGTAGGCGTGGCCCAGGTGGGGCTCGGCGTTCACGTAGTAGATGGGGGTGGTCACGTAAAAGACCTTTTCCATGCGCCCTCCTCAAAAAAAACCGGGGCACGCGCCCCGGGCGGGGAGGCTCCCCCGCCCTAGCCCGGGGGCATACCCTTCATGAGAGGCATTGTACACGAAGAAGCTCCTACACCCCCCATGGTCCACTTCAGCTATTCCTGCCGCAAAATTTTCTCCACCTGCGCCTTCAAATGGGGGACCTGGCTCCGAACGACGTCCCAAACCAACTCTATATCCACTCCAAAATAATCGTGAACCACCACGTCCCGAAAGCCTGCTATTTTGCGCCAAGCGATTTGCGGATGGGATTCCCTAAACGCCATAGGTAACCGTTTTACCGCCTCGCCGATCACCGTCAGATTGCGCAGAACCGCATCTACGGTGCGAGGGTCGTTGCCAAATGCTTCCCTATCCATGCCCTGGGTGTAAGCCATGATCCGATCGCATGCTAACAAAATGTCTTCCAGCAAAAGCCTGGGGTCACGCGACACGCAAGCCTTCCTCCTCAACGAGACGCCTCAAGGGGGGCTTGAGAGCCTGAAGGCGCACCAGGTCCACGGGTCTACCAAGGACCTCCTCCAGGTAAAGCTTCAGCGCCATGAAACGGTCAAAGGTGATGGGACCCTCGAGGTCCACCGCCAGATCCACATCGCTTTCCTCCCTAGCCTCCCCCCGGGCCACGGAACCAAAGAGGAGCAAAGACCGCACGCCTAGGGCCGACAGCGCAGGCCATGCTTCCCGAAGCCGAAGAAGAACCTCCTCCCGCTTCACGGCAAGAGCTCCTCCACCCCCATGGGCCCCCCGATCAGGGCCCGGGTGGCCAGGCCCACGAAGATCCCCGTTTCCACCACGCCGGGAATCTCCAGGAGGGCTTTGTGCAGGCCCAAGGGGTCCCCGATGGGGCCGAAGCGGCAGTCGGCGATCAGGTGGCCGTTGTCGGTGAAGTAAAACTCGTCCCCGTCCATGCGCAAGGCGGGCTCACCCCCCAGGTGGGCGATGGCCCTAAGGGTGGCCTGGTGGCCGAAGGGGACGATCTCCACTGGCACCACGCCCCGGCCCAGGACGGGAACCTTCTTGGTGTGGTCGGCCACCACGATGAACTCCCTGGCCGTGGCCTCCACGATCTTCTCCCGGAGGAGGGCCCCGCCCAGGCCCTTGATGAGGGAGAGGTCGGGGGCGATCTCGTCGGCCCCGTCAATGGCTAGGTCCACCCCTTCCGGCGGCAGGTCTACGAGGGGAATCCCCTCCTTCAGGGCCAGGTCCCGGGTGGCCTCGGAGGTGGGGACCCCCCGCACCGCCTTGAGCTCCCCCTCCCGGAGGCGGCGGGCCAGCTCCAGGACGGCGTAGCGGGCGGTGGAGCCGGTGCCCAGGCCCACCACCATGCCGTCTTGCACGTAGGCCACGGCGGCGTGGGCGGCCTCCTTCTTGTAGGCCTCGAGGGGCCTCTCCACCTTAAGCCCCCCTTTCCAAAAGGGCCTTGAGGGCTTCGGCCACCTCCTCGGCGTGGCCCTCCGGGGACACCTTGCGCCACACCTTGGCGATTCTGCCCTCAGGGTCTATGAGAAAGGTCTGCCGCAACACCCCCTCGTACGCCTTCCCGTAAAGGTTCTTCTTCCCCCAGGCCCCGTAGGCCAGGATGGCCTGGCGCTCGGGGTCGGCGAGGAGGGGAAAGTTGAGGCCGTACTTCTCGGCGAAGCGCTTGTGGCTCGCCACGTCGTCGGCGGAAACCCCAAGGACCACGGCCCCCAGAGCCTGCAGGTCCCCCATGCGGTCCCGGAAGCCGCAGGCCTCCTTGGTGCAACCGGGGGTGTCGTCCTTGGGGTAGAAGTAGAGGACCACCCACCGCCCCCGGTAGTCCGAAAGGCGGTGGACCCTGCCCTCCTGGTCGGGAAGGGCGAAGTCTGGGGCTAAGGTGCCTTCCATGCCGGGCATTATAGCTTGTAGCCGAAGCGGCGGAGGAGGTCCTTGCGCCAGGCCACCTCGGCCTCGTCCTCCACGCCCAGGGGCTTGAAGCCGTCCATCACGCCCAGGATGGCCCTCTGCTCCCCCTCCTCGGCCACCACCACCTGAAGGGGGTTGGCGGTGGCGGCGAAGATCCGGACCACCTCAGGGCAGGCCTTCACCGCGTGGAGGACGTTGATGGGGTAAAACCCCTCGCCCAATACGATGAGGAAGGCGTGCCCCGCGGCGATGTTGAGGAGGTTCCTGACGGCGAGGTCCGTAAGGGCCTCGTCCGTCCCCGAGCGGCGGATGAGGCGCTTCCCGCTGGCCTCCGAGAAGGCGAGGCCGAACCTGATGCCGGGCACGGCGGTCACCAAGGCCTCGTGCAGGTCCTCCACCGTCTTGATAAAGTGGGCCTGGCCCAGGATCACGTTCAGGTTCTCCGGCTTTTCCACGGGGATCAGCTTGAGCTCCATGCCCCGATTTTACTGGAGGCCACCCTGGACCCGGCAAAGGGGGTGTAGCATGAAGGGCATGGACGTCCTGGAGAAGGCCGTGGCCGGGGAGAGGCTTTCAGAGGAGGAGGTGCTAAGCCTCTTTGACCTCCCCCTCCCCGAGCTCGCCGCCGCCGCCCACGAGGTCCGCCTCAGGAAGACCGACCCCGAGGTGGTCACCTTCCTCATAGACCGCAACATCAACTACACCAACGTCTGCACCGTGGCCTGCGCCTTCTGCGCCTTCTACCGCACCAAGAGGCAGAAGGACGCCTACACCCTGAGCTACGAGGCCATCGCGGAGAAGATTGAGGAGCTCTACCGGGTGGGGGGAAGGCGCATCCTCCTCCAGGGCGGGGTGAACCCCGAGCTTCCCCTGGAGTGGTACCTGGACCTCCTCCGCTACCTCAAGGGCCGCTTCCCCGACCTGCGCATAGACGCCTTCAGCCCCGAGGAGATCCTGGGCCTGGAGAGGCTCACCGGCCTCCGGGCCGAGGCCATCCTGGAGAGGATGAAGGAGGCGGGCCTGGACGGGATGCCGGGAGCGGGGGCGGAGATCCTGGTGGACGAGGTGCGGCTCAAGGCCGCCCCCGCCCGCATAAGGGTGGCGGACTGGTACCGCATCGTGGACGCCGCCCAGGCCCTGGGCCTCTACACCCTGGCCAGCATGGTCATCGGCTTCGGGGAGGGGAAGGAGGAGCGCGCCGCCCACCTCCTGGGCCTAAGGGCCCAGCAGGACCGGGCCCTGGAGCGCCACAAGAACGGCTTCGCCGCCTTCGCCCTTTGGACGCTCCAGGTGGAGCACACCCGCCTCAAGGGCAAGGCCCCGGGGGCCACGGCCCACGAGTACCTGAAGACCCTGGCCGTGGCCCGGCTCACCCTGGACAACTTCGCCCACTTCCAGGCCTCCTGGCCCACCCTGGGCTTCAAGGTGGCCCAGACCGCCCTGTACTACGGGGCCGACGACTTCGGGAGCACCATGCTGGAGGAGAACGTGGTCTCGGCGGCGGGAGGGCACGGGCGCACCCACGCCACGGTGCGGGAGATCGTGCGCCACATCGTGGACGCCGGGTTCCGGCCGGCAGAAAGGGACCCCCTTTACCGCATCCTCCGCTACCCGGACCCCGAGGCCATCCTGAAGGAGCCCGTGGAGCTCCCCATGGCCTAAATACCCCACCGCGGCTTTCGCCGCGGTGGGGGCCCCAAAAGGACACCGGAGCCTTAGGAGGGGACGGGCCGCCTGAGGCCTTCCCTGATCTCCTCCAGGAGGGGCCTTAAGGAGCGGCCCGCCTCGAGGGCCTGGATGAGGGCGCTCCCCACCACCACCCCGTCGGCCACCGCCGCCTGGGCCGCCGTCTTCCGTCCCGAAACCCCAAAGCCCAGGGCCACCGGCAGGTCGGTGGCCGCCTTGATGCGGGCCACCAGGTCCCTGACCTCCTCGGGAAGCCTCTCCCGCGCCCCCGTGACCCCGGTCACGGAGACGGCGTAGACGAAGCCGGTGGCGTACTGGGTCACGGTGCGGATCCTGGCCTCCGTGGAGGTGGGGGCCAGGAGGAAGACCGTCTCCAGGCCGATCTCCTGGGCCAGGCGCACCAGAGCCGGGTCCTCGTCGGGGGGGAGGTCGGGGAGGATCAGGCCCGTGGCCCCGGCCTGCCGGAAGAGGCTAAAGAAGCGCTCCGGCCCCCAGGCCAAAACGGGGTTCAGGTAGGTCATGAGGAAGATGGGCTTCTCCGTGAGGCCCCGCACCTCCTTGACCAACTCCAAAACCCCCTGGACGCTCATCCCCTTCCTGAGGGCGGCCTCGCTGGCCCGCTGGATCACCGGCCCGTCCCCCAGGGGGTCCGAGTAGGGGAGGCCGATCTCCAGGAGGTCGGCGTAAGGCAGGACCTCCTTCACCGCCTCCAAAAAGCCCTCCCGGCTGGGGAAGCCGGCGGTGAGGTAGGGGATGAGGGCGGCCCGGCCTTCCGACTGGGCCCTGGCGAAGGCTTCCTTGGTGGTCACAGCTCCCCTCCCAGAAGGCGCATGACCTCGGTCACGTCCTTATCCCCCCGGCCCGAGAGGTTGATGACCACGATCTCGTCCCTCCCCATCTCCGGCACCACCTTGGCGGCGTGGGCGACGGCGTGGGCCGACTCCAGGGCGGGGATGATGCCCTCGAGGCGGGCCAGGAGCTTGAAGCCCTCCAGGGCCTCCTCGTCGGTGACGGCGGCGTACTCGGCCAGGCCGGCGTCAGCGTAGTAGCTGTGCTCCGGCCCCACCCCGGGGTAGTCCAGGCCGGCGGAGACCGAGTGGGCCGGGGTGATCTGGCCATCGTGGTCGTAGAGGAGGTACATGTAGCTCCCGTGCAAGACCCCCCGCTTCCCCGCCCCGATGCTGGCGGCGTGGCGGCCGGTGCTGAGCCCCTCCCCCGCCGCCTCCACCCCGATGAGCCTGGGCCTTTCTCCCTCGGGGAGGTAGGCGAAGGGGGCGAAGAGGCCGATGGCGTTGGAGCCCCCGCCCACGGCGGCGATGAGGGCGTCGGGGTAGCGGCCGAAGCGCTCCAGGCTCTGCCGCTTCACCTCCTCCCCGATCACGCTCTGGAAGTCCCGCACCATCATGGGGTAGGGGTGGGGGCCCACCACCGAGCCCAGGATGTAAAAGGTGGTGCGCACGTGGGTGATCCAGTCCCGGATGGCCTCGTTGGTGGCGTCTTTAAGGGTGCGGCTCCCCGAGGCGACCGGGCGCACCTCGGCCCCCAGAAGCTTCATGCGGAAGACGTTCAGGGCCTGCCGCCTGACGTCCTCCTCGCCCATGTAGACCACGCACTCCAGGCCAAAGAGGGCGGCCACGGTGGCCACGCTGACCCCGTGCTGGCCCGCCCCCGTCTCGGCCACGACCCGTCTCTTGCCCATGCGGCGGGCCAGGAGGGCCTGGCCCAGGGTGTTGTTGATCTTGTGGGCCCCGGTGTGGAGGAGGTCTTCCCGCTTCAGGTAGACCTGGGCCCCGCCCCAGTGCTCGCTGAGCCTCCGGGCGTGGAAGAGGGGGGTGGGGCGGCCCGCGAACTCCCTCAGGTAGTACTCCAGCTCGGCCAAAAAGGCAGGGTCCTCCTTGGCCTCCCGGTAGGCGGCCTCCACCTCCTCGAGGGCCGGGATCAGCGTCTCCGGCACGTACCGCCCCCCGTAGGGTCCAAAGCGGCCCCTCGCGTCCGGTAAGGGAAAATCCGGCAAAGTCAGCATGCTTTTCTCCAAAAAAGGCGCCAAGCGCCCTCAGCCTTTCCATCCTAAGCCCCGGGCCGAAAAAGGCCAAGCCTAGGCTCGGTAGCGGCCGTGGCGCCTTTTAAAGGCGAAGGGCGTCCTCTTCCGCATGCCCTAAGGGTAGCGGGGGCGAGGGCGTTAGGCAAGTAGACTGTGAGGCATGGACTTCATTCCCGTACTGGACAAGGGCTTCGTGCGTCTGGTGGAGGTCATGGGAGGCGACCATTCCATCGTCCAGGCGGCCCGGGTCTCCTACGGCCCGGGCACCAAGAGCGTGCGGGAGGACCGGGCCCTCATCGACTACCTCATGCGCCACCGCCACACCAGCCCCTTTGAGATGGTGGAGTTCAAGTTCCACGTGAAGGCCCCCCTCTTCGTGGTGCGCCAGTGGTTTCGCCACCGCACGGCCAGCGTCAACGAGATCTCCGGCCGCTACTCCGTCCTCAAGGAGGAGTTCTACGAGCCCGAGCTCTGGCGCCAGCAGGCCGGGAAGAACAAGCAGGGCTCGGAAGGGGCCTTCCCCGACGAGGAGGCGGATGGGCTCCTCCGCCAGGTGGAGGAGGTGGCCTACGCCGCCTACCAGGCCCTTTTGCAAAAGGGGGTGGCCCGGGAGATGGCCCGCATGGTCCTTCCCCTGAACCTCTACACCGAGTTCTACTGGAAGCAGGACCTCCACAACCTCTTCCACTTCCTCACCCTCCGCCTGGCCCCCGAGGCCCAGTGGGAGATCCGGCAGTACGCCAGGGCCATCGCCGAGATCGTGAAGGCCCACGTGCCCATGGCCTGGGAGAGCTACGAGGAGCACGTCCTAGGGGGCCAAAACCTCTCCCGCACCGAGCTCATGGCCTTAAGGGGCCTCCTCACCCCGGAGGTGTACGAGAAGGCCCTGAGGGAGCTTGGGCTTCCCGAGTCCCGGGTCCGGGAGGCTTTGGAGAAGCTCTTCGGCGGACCGCCTAGGCCGTGAGGGCCCTTGGGTCCTTGCCCGTCCTCTCCTCAATGAGGCGGTAGAGCTCCTCCTCGCTCAGGGTGGGGACCCCCAAGGCGCGGGCCTTTTCCAGCTTGCTCCCCGGATTCTCCCCCACCACCAGGAAGCCCGTCTTGCGGCTCACCGAGTCCGTCACCTTGGCCCCAAGCCGCCTAAGGAGGGCCTTGACCTCCTCCCGGGGCCGGGAAAGCTCCCCGGTGATGACGAAGGTGAGCCCCTTCAAGGCCTCGCCCTCCCGCTCCTTGGCCTCCATCTCCACCCCGGCCTCCTTCAGGCGGCGCACCAGGTCCCGGAACTCCGGGTCCTTTAGGGTATTCAGGATGGCCTGGGCGGTGAGCTCGCCCACCCCCTCCACCTCCAGGAGGTCCTCGAGGCCCGCCTCCAGAAGGCGGTCCATGTGGCCGAAGCGGAGGGCCAGGCTCCGGGCCAGCACCTCCCCCACCTCGGGAAGGCCCAGGGCGTAAAGGAGGCGCTCCAGGCCGCGGCCCTTGCTCTCCTCTATCTGGCGGAGGAGGTTCTCTGCGCTCTTCTCCCCCATGCGCTCCAGGTTCACCAGGTCCTCCTTCTTCAGGCGGTAGAGGTCGGCCACGTCCCGGACCAGGCCCTTTTCCAGAAGCTTTTCTATGAGCTTCTCCCCCAGGCCCTGGATGTCCATGGCCTTGCGGGAGGCGTAGTGGCGGATGGCCTCAAAGCGCTTGGCGGGGCAGAGGGGGTTGGGGCAGCGGTGGACCTTCCCCTCCTTGATGAGGGCGTGGCCGCACTCGGGGCAGTTCTCGGGCCAGAGGATGGGCTTCTCCTCCCCGGTGCGGCGCTCTTTCAGGACCCTCAGCACCTCGGGAATCACCCCGCCCGCCTTGTGGACCAGCACCCAGTCGCCGATGCGCACGTCCAGCTCCTCAATGAAGCTCTCGTTGTGGAGGGTGACCCGGCTCACCTCGCTGCCCTCTATGAAGACGGGCTCCAGAACGCCCACGGGGGTGATGCGCCCGGTCCGCCCCACCTGGAAGACCACGGAGAGGAGGCGGGTCTCCTTCTCCTCGGCCGGGAACTTGTAGGCGATGGCGAAGCGGGGGGCGCGGGCGGTGTAGCCCAGCTCCCGCCAGAGGGTGAGGTCGTCTAGCTTGACCACCACCCCGTCGGCCTCAAAGGGAAGCTTCCGCCTCTCCTTGAGCCAGGCCTGGTAGACCTCCTCCACCCCCTCCGCCCCCAGGGCCCGGGTGAAGCCGTGCTCCACGGGAAAGCCCCGCTCCTTTAGCCATAGGAGTAGGTCGTGCTGGCTTTTTAACCCGGTTTCCTCCAGGCCCAGCCCCAGGGCGTAAAAGGTGGCCCTCAGGCCCCGCCTGGCCGTGACCCTGGGGTCTTTCTGCCGCAAGGACCCGGCGGCGGCGTTCCTGGGGTTTTTGAAGATGCGCTCCCCCGCCTCCTCCAGCTCCTGGTTGAGCCTGAGGAAGGCCTCTATGGGCATGTAGACCTCGCCCCGGACCTCGAGGCGGTCCGGAACGCCCGTGAGGCGGCGGGGAATGGTGCGGAGGGTGAGGAGGTTCTGGGTCACCTCCTCCCCGGTCTCCCCGTCGCCCCGGGTGGCCCCAAAGACGAGGATGCCCTCCTCGTAGTAGAGGTTCACGGAAAGACCGTCCACCTTGTGCTCCACGGTGTAGAGGAAGGGCCCCTTCCGCCCCAGGGCCCGCTCTATCCGCTCCTCAAAGGCCCTCACCTCGTCCAAGGAAAAGGCGTTGTCCAGGGAGTACATGCGGGTGGGGTGGCGCACCGGGCGGAAGGTGGACTCCAAAGGCCTCGCCCCCACCTGTTCCGTGGGGGAGTCGGGGCTTTTGAGCTCGGGAAAGCGCTCCTCCAGCTCCTTAAGCTCCCTAAGGAGCCGGTCGTACTCGGCGTCGGAGATCTCGGGGGCGTCCAGGACGTAGTAGAGGTAGTTGTGGTAACGGATCAGGTCCCTGAGTTCGTTGACGCGCCTGCGGGCCGCCTCGAGGGTCATGCCTTGAGTTTACCCGGCCGGGTATAATAGCCCAAGTTGCTACCTACCCCCTGGGCCAGAAAAATAGTGGCCGCTATGCTTTCGCACACCATAGCGGCCTTTTGCATCATAGACGATGCCCTCCAGGCGATGGGCTACAAGGACGACCCCCAGGCCAAAACACCCGCGTCCGCTATCCTTACCCACATTCCGCACCCCCCTCACTCCAGGAGGTAATATCGCTGTGCCCCCAGTAGGCCCCGCCTCGCCCGCTCCAGCTTCCCCTCGTCCACCTCCAAGCGGGCCAGGAGGCGGTAGCCCACCGAGAGGGGCGCCTCCCCCTTCCGGGGACGCCCCACCCGTCCCCGGCGCCGCTCCTCCTGTACCCCCAGGTAGACCAGGCGGTGGTAGGGAAGCTTCCCACTGGCCTCCTCATCTACCGCCAGGGCCCGCCGGGCGTCCGCCTCGCAGGCGAACCTCCGGGAAAGGAGCCTTCCCAGGGCCTTCTCAGCCTCCCCCTCCGCCCGCGCCACCCGCCGCCGGAGGCCCTCTTCCGGATCCGAGAGAACCCCTCCAGGGCCCGGAGGTTCTCCCGGCTGTACCCCGCCCCGTCCAGCACCACCACCGCCCCCAGGTCCAGGGCCTGGCGGTAGCGGGCTAACAGAGGCACCAGGGCCTCCCGGT
>Ga0079998_112657_pt1 | contig 55139 bp, 44 predicted proteins | sample PerSpoBPS_BMetaG_FD_69201 | JGI IMG/M metagenome (GOLD analysis project Ga0079998, IMG submission 69201) | Thermal spring microbial communities from Yellowstone National Park, Wyoming, USA - Perpetual Spouter B (PS_B) MetaG (SPADES assembly)... | ecosystem: Environmental > Aquatic > Thermal...
GTCAAATCTCAAATAACAAATTTTGAGGGGTGGAAAAGAGTTTTCAGAATAATTGAAGACGCAAAAGCAACTCAAACAGAAAATGGATACAAAGTAAAATTCAAAATAAAATACAAGGTAGCATTCCCAATAGAACTTGAATATACTCAAATATATAACTGGGTAGGAAACACAAGACTTGAATGCGAAATAGACAGAAGAGAAAAAAGGGATATAGAAGGTGGTTTTTGTAGTTGGGATTTTTATGATACAAAATTTGGAACTGTGATAGGTTACACAGAATTTTCAGATCTCCGTACAGGAAGCTACTTTCTAAAACTACTTATGGATAAAGTAAAGGGATTTGGTATAGGTCTCCGAGTGGCGATAGTTTCAACTCAGGCAGAATCTCTAAGATGGCTATAATATAAAAATGAAATAAAAAAACAAAAATCAAAAACCAGAAAAAGACGAAAAATCAATGCTTCAAACTATAATCAAAAAACAATATGGATATACTGAACAGCATATTTTTATTTCCGTTTTTTGGACTTCTTATAACCATAGCTGTTTTTCCACTTATAAATCCGCATCTTTGGGAAAAAAATATAACCAAAGCGATAGTTTCTGCAATCTTCGGAGTTCCAGTTCTTATATATCTTATTGCAAAATCTCCCGGGAAGGTTCTTCATGTAGGAGAAGAATTTATCTCATTCATATCTTTGGTGACTTCTCTTTTCATAGTGAGTGGAGGAATATTCATTTATATAAGAAAAAAGCCAACTCCCTTACTTAACACAGCCATATTATTTTTAGGATCAATTCTTGCAAATTTTGTCGGAACAACCGGAGCGAGCATGATTTTAGTTCGTCCCTTCTTGCGCCTCAACAGATGGAGAAAAAATACATTTCATATCCCAGTATTTTTTATTTTCACAGTATCAAATATAGGCGGCGGACTTACACCTATTGGAGATCCTCCTTTGTTTATGGGATTTTTAAAGGGAGTTCCTTTTTTTTGGTCGCTCAAACTTTTTCCAATCTGGCTCTTTGAAATTTCTGTCGTTCTTCTTATATTTTTCATCTGGGACTCAATAACTTTGAAAAACGAAAAATATCCTGAGGCTTTGGCAAAGGAAGAAGAAAAAATTCTTATATATGGGAAAAGAAACTTTATCTATCTTGGTTTGATACTTTTAGCGGTTATACTTTTACATTTTCCTTTCAGAGAAATAGTCCAGTGGACAGCAGCAATTTTATCTTTGAAAACAACTCCAAAGAGAATAAGAGAAGATAATGAATTTACATTTCATCCAGCAGAAGAGGTAGCGATAGTTTTTGCAGGTATATTTGCAACTATGACTCCCGTTTTAGATTACCTCAAAGATAATGCGGATAAATTCGGAATAAGCGAGCCTTGGCAATTTTTCTTTCTGACAGGAGTTTTATCTTCATTTCTTGATAATGCTCCCACTTATCTTACATTCTTTTCTCTTGCGCAAGGTCTTTCTGAGAAATTTGGACTTACTCCCCAAGTTGCTGGGGTTTGGGAATCTTTTTTGAAAGCTATCTCATGTGGGAGCGTATTTTTTGGAGCGAACACATATATAGGTAATGCGCCAAACTTTATGGTAAAAAGCATAAGCGAAGAGATGAGAATAAAAGCTCCAAACTTTATAGCATATCTCCTATATTCTTTCCTTATTCTCTTACCTTCATTTTTTGCAATAGCTTTTATTTTCTTTGGATTTGGAAGATAAAAGTTTTTGTGTTTCACGTGAAACCATGCTCAAAAACATAGCTCTGAAAATATCTTATATAGGAAAAAATTATGCAGGATGGCAAATTCAAAAAGATGTCCCTACCATACAAGGTGAGATAAAAAAAGCTATAAAAAAAATAACAGGAGAAGATAAGATAAAAGTCATAGGAGCTTCAAGAACGGATGCAGGAGTTCACGCTTTATGCCAAGTTGCAAACTTTATAACTTCATCTGAAATCCCTCCCGAAAGGTTCAAATATGCTCTAAATACAGTCTTACCAGATGATATAAGAATACTAAAATCATGCGAGGTAGATATGAGCTTTAACGCAAGATACACCCCCTGTGAAAAAACCTATAAATACATCATATATCAGGGAGAAATAATTCCATTTTTGAAGGACTTTGTTTTAAGCATAAAATCAGAGCTCAATATAGAAAAAATGCAAAGGTGCGCAGAGATGTTAGTAGGAGAAAAAGATTTTGCAGGATTCACTCCGGAAAAAACAAATACACAAAGAACAATCTTCAAATCTCAAATTACAAAAAAAGGAAAATTCATAATATATGAAATAAAAGGAAGAAGCTTTTTAAGATATATGGTCAGAAACATCGTTGGAACGCTTATTCTTGTTGGACTTGAAAAACTCAAAGAAGAGGATTTTGAAAAAATTCTAAAAGGAGAAGAAAAGGCAAGATTTACAGCTCCACCACATGCCCTATACCTTGCAGATATAAAATACTTAGGATATGATATTTAGAAAAAGAGAAGCTCAGAAGAACTTTTACTGCTTACCTTACTTTTACTGACTACCTTTTTGTTTTTCGTTCGTAAGAAATAGAAGCTCAGGTCCCAAAGATATTTTAAGAGTAGTTTTCTCTCTTTTGAAAACTTCTCCATCTAATGTATATCCTCCTTCAAAGCTCATTTTTACATTTTGAGCAACTCCATTGAATGATTTTTCAAGAACTTTCTTGCCAAGAGCTATCCACAAAAAATTCAAAGCAAGTTTGATATGTGGATCAGCAAAAACAGCTACAAAAAATTTATCTTTTTGGTAATTACGAGTAAAAGGTGTTGTAAACAGGACCATTTTTCTGAAAACAGATATAATGCATGATACAACTTTTTTATGAGGGAAAGTGAAATCATCTATTTGAACCTCGCAATCTATAAACCTTTTCAATATATGAGAAAGTTCTCCCCCAAAAATTATAGATAAAATAGATTTCACCATAAGCGACAAGGCTTTTTCTGGACCAAAACCTTTTGAGTAATAGTATTCCATAGCAGAAAGTATCAGCCCGTTTGCGAACATGAATCCAAAATGAGGTGAAAACCCTTCTTCTTCAATTTTCAGGGGCCTGACTTTCCGTATGTATAAAGGGTCAACATCAGAATATGAGCTGAAATTATTGACTATATCGCAAACTATGCGTGGAGCGGTACCGGGGGTCTGATTTTTTACTATATTCTTTGCGACAACATTCAAAGATCCAGCTCCTATGGGTATCAGAAAAGGTATATTTTTTCCTTTTGTTTTCAATTCATCATAAAGGGGAATAAAAAAGTCGGCAAAAGTTTTTATTGTACCGTCTCCTCCTACTATGACTATCACATCTGAGACGAATGCAATTTCTCTTATTTTCTGTTGAAGTAAATCAGGAGGAACACCGCTGACGATCTCAAAAGTATGCGAGCGAGAAAGATGTTTTCGCAGAATATCTTTAATTCTTTCCTCCGAGAAAAATCCATAAAATGCTTTCCCCGAAAATGGATTTAAAAAAAATGTAATATGCATAGGTTATATCTATTTTTAACCTTTTATTTTTAGTCTTTGAATTTATTTATTTGACTTGTTCAAAATGTTTCCTTCACTTTATAATTATTTTCACAGATATATATACCTTAAAAGGTATTTTCTTGATATAAATAATACCTCTTGATTTTTTATGGAAAACTTATTTTTGCCTTGACAGTATTGGTTTTCCGCTGTTGAAAAAGATGTGGAAAAGATGTTGAAAGAGATGTTGAAAAAATTGTTGAAAATTTTTGTGGAAAAACTGAAAGGTTTTTCCACAAAATTTTCCACTGATTTCCCTAATTTTTTCACAAGTTTTCCACAGGTTTTCCACAAGGAAAAATCAGTGTTTGCCATTCTTCCCGCTTCCTGACGCTTCTCCAAGGATGGTTTCTCTTATTGATGTCAAAATCATCTGTAAAGATGAATCTTTTTCTTTTTCTGCTTTTACTTTTTCTATTGCGTAGATTACAGTTGAATGGTCTCTGTTTCCGAAAATTTGTCCTATTTGTGTAGTTGATAGGTTCAGCATTTCTCTGCAAAGGTATATTGCTATTTGTCGTGCCATTGAAATATTCTTTTTTCGTCTGGGACTTTGAATTTCTTTAGGGTCAAGGTTGAAGAACTTTGCTGTTATTTCTATTATTTTTTTTGCATCAACATTTTTCAGTGGGACATTAAGTTGAGAAAGTGCCCTTTCAGCAAGTTCAAGGTTTGGCTCTTTTTCTTCTATTTCTGCGAACATAACTACTGTTTCGAGAGCTCCTTCAAGCCATCGGACATTTCCAGAAATTCTCTCTGCGATATAGTATATTACCTCATCTGGGACCTTGTATCCTCTCTCATATGCTTTTGCTTTGAGGATTGCTACTCTTACATCAAACGGGGGGGGTTTTATTTCAACTATTCTTCCCCACTGGAATCTTGATATAAGTTTGCTTTCAAAATTTTTAAGGGAGTGAGGGGGTTTATCTGCTGTTATGACTATTCTTTTTTTTGTTATAAGGAGGTAATTTACTGTTTCAAAAATTTCTTCGCGGGTTGCAGATCTTGAATCGGTTTCAAGTAGATTTATATCATCTATCAGTAGCACATCGCACATATCTCTGTATTTTCTTCTGAATTCTGTGAGTATGTTTTCTTGATATGCTGTCATAAATTCTCTCATAAATTCGTTTGCAGGTATATAAATTACTCTTGCGCCGAATCCGTTTTCTAAAACTTCATTTCCTATTGCATGAAGAAGATGGGTTTTTCCGAGGCCGCTTGGACTCCATATAAAAAGGAGGTTTGTTCTTGATGTTCCTTTTGCAATTTCCATCGCAGCTGCTTTTGCTAATTTGTTGTTCTCTCCTGTCACATAATTTGAAAATGTGAACCTTCTGTCTATTGGAAACATAAGGTTAAGCATAAACTTTCACCTCCTTATTTATATTTTACAAATTCTCTCTTTTGTTTCTACTCTTTTTTTATGGGTGGAATCAATTTTATGTTTATTTTAATATTTTAATCGTTTCGGGATGTAATTTCAAACATTTTTATATATTTTTGGTGGTTTTTTAACAGCTTGTTGAAAGATTTGAGGTTTTTCAACAAAATGAAAAATGCAAAATACTAAATTCAAAATCAGAGAAGATGTGAAATCAAAAAGAAAATTCGTTTTAGTTTTTATTTTTTGTTTTAAAAGTACTTTATGAGTTTTTCATAGGAAAGTTCAATTAAATTTTCCATAATAAGTGTCTTTACTTTTTTTGAGAAAGGCAAATCTGAATGAAACATGCCTGATAAGAATATATTTTTTGTGTTTGGAAGCTCTGGGAGACGGCACGACTCAGGAGGAGCCATCCAGTCGTGTTCTGATGAAATTGAAACAAAGTAGCATGATGGAGGGAAAGGCTTTTTTTTCAGTTTCCTTATAAAATCTGAACCTTCCCAAAGGTCATATACAGATCTGAGGGTTCTTATTATATTTTTAAGCGGAGCAGCAAGTATAGCATATTTTAAGCCGTTAATAGGTGATGCTATTGTTATGAGGCGGTCTATAAAAGACGCTCCATCCATCGCTCTGATAACATAGTGGAGTAGAACTCCCCCCATAGAGAAACCTATTGCCGGTATTCTTGCATATTTTTTTGTTCCGTTGAAATTGTTCTTGAAGAATATCTCAAGAAATAGTCTCAACTCACTTGCCAAAGTTTTCAGGTCTTTATCTTTACCAAGTCTTTTGAGTTCAAAAGATATGGGAGCAAATCCTGCATCTTTGAGAGCATTATCTATTTCTCGCATAGATTCTCTTTTCATAAGATAACCTTGTATAACTATTACGGGGGTTCTGCCGGTTCTCAGGAGGGAGTAGCTTTCGTCTGATATTTTCCATGCTGGTAGTAAAGAATCTATAATTCTTCCCCTTCTTTCTTTTTCTAAAATTATATCAACTAATCCCCTTATATCTTTTATAACCTTTATCATTTTTTTCAGTTCAAAACATAAAGATTTTTTAATAAAAATTTTCCTTTTTCTCTATCAAAATTGTTTTTAAATGCTAACTTTTTTCTCTCAATAATATATAAATTAATCGGAAAAAATATGGAAAAGCTGAATTTACAGGAAAGATAGTATAGGGGTAATTTGAAAGTATGTAATAATAAGTTAAAAATAAAGACGTTATAATAAGGTAATTGATGCGTAAATAAAAAATTACCCCGTACCATTTTTATTGCCCCGTTATGAACAAATTATAAAAAAAAGAAAAATTTTTTTCAACTTTTTGGCAAATTTTTTTATTTTTTGGGACAGATTTTTTTATTTTTTGAATTTTCCAGATAAATTGAATTTTTTTTATCAAATCCAAAATTTTTGAGTATGAGAAGAATTCTTGTTGCTTTTGATGGGTCAGAAGCGTCAGAACTTGCTTTGCAGAAGATATTGAGTTTTGCACCGAAAAACTCCAAAATCTTTGTTTTCTATGTCATAGACGAAGATGATGTAAGGTGGCCTTCAAGGATTGATATATCTTTGATATGGTCGGGAAATATAGATGAACTTGAAAATAATATCCTTGAGATTCACAAAAAGTATGCAGAAAGGTTGTTGGAAAAAGCGCGTAAGATGGCAAAAAAGAAAGGTAGAGCTGTAAAGCTCTCATATGATGTCGGGTATCCACCTGATAAAATAATAGAATTTGCGGAAAAACAAAAGTGCGACCTTATAGTTCTTGGAAGTAAAGCAAGAACTCAGCTCGGATTTATACTTGGTTCAGTTGCACAAAAAGTTGCTGTAAAAAGTAAAATACCAGTTCTTATTGTGAAGGCTTAGGGTAATTTTTAATTTGGGTCAATTTTTTTCAGCTTATTTCTTCTTTTTCAACTTCTAATCCAGCTTGTTTTATTGTTTCTTTGATTTTATCTTCATAATCTGATTTTGAAATTTTACCCTCTTCCGCTGATATTTCTATTTTTAGAGAAACTTTTTGAAATTTCTCTTTAATTAAATTCATCATCTTGTATATGTCAGAAAATTTTCCGGTTGGAGGAACATCAAGTTTAAGGAATATTTTGGAGTAAGTTTTCCTTTCTTTTCCCTTTGCTTTAAGTTCTTCATCTTCTTCTTCATACTTTTCTGGTTTAGTTAGAGGGGTTTCAGGTTTTTGATGTGGAGACTTTGCTTCTGAAATTTGTTTTTGTTGCAAGCACAACTCTTTTTTGATTATGATTTCATCTTCTCTGAGTTCTGGGTCCGAGTCGCTTTCAAAGTATTTACAGATAACTTTTCCGTTTTCTATGTATCCGAGACCAAATTCTCCTTTTTTTACTCCCTCTTTTATTGAGTTTTTCAGGACATTCTCATTTACAATCCTTTTTTCTCCGGGAGTTCTATAAAATGATTCGTAAATATTTTTTGTTTCAACATAATCTTTATTTTTGAGGTAATCGTTAAGAACAAGATAACTTAATTTTTCAATGATTTCCCCTTCGCTTTTGAGTTTTTCATATACTTCTTCATCTATGGTTTTTTCAATACCATAGGTAGCCATTCCTAAATTTTCCTCTTTGAATCCTGTTTTTGATGGAATAAGCAAAATACGATAAAGGTTTCTTATGTTTTCTTTTGCAGATGATTCTGCTTTTTTAACTTCATCTTTGACTCTTTTTTTCTGCTCATCACTCAGATGTAATTTCTTATCTTTTTCTATCTCACTCCATGCGATTTTTCTTTTTGCGAATTGTTCAAAATTTATTCTTTCTGATTCAGATTGGCACAGGAAAATAAGAGTGTTGCGATATACTCTTGGCTTATCTCCGCAATATTCTAAAAATTCTTTGCATTTTGTTTTGTCTTTTAGGATAACGAGTTTAATTTTTTTGTCATCTGGGATGTCTTTTGAATTGCTTGGCCAGATATAAACTCTGAAATATTTACTATCTTTGCTTATAATTTTGTTCAGAAGCTCTTTTTCTTCTACTTCAATGTCTTTTGCTTTGACAGATTCAATTTTGTCCAAAAGAATTCTATTTAAGTTTGGTTGGTTTGTAAAGAACAATCCAGAATCTGATATATAAAAGAGGTTCTCTTTCAGGAGCTGAATTGTTTCCACGATTACGCTGCTAGGGAAATTTACATCTGCGCAAGAAAGTTTTATTTCTTTTTCTGTTGCTCCTTTCTTTGGACCCCCTGAAAATGAGTAAAGAAATATTGCTGTTGCCACTTTTGTTCCAAATGAAAATGGGTAATATGATGTGCCAAGTGCTTTATCAACTCTTTTTGCTCCCGAATTTGGTGATGTTATATCTGCTGCTATTATGCTGTCATATTCTTGTCCTATGTGTTTTATAAGCTCTTTTCTCAGTTCTTCGTTTGTTAAATCAAAATCTCCTAACCTTATGAATGGGATTTTTGAGTCTTTAAGTGAATGAACGACGAGGGCTAAAATTCTCAAAACTCCTCGTGTTCTTTGGAAGGTCGGAAAAGAACCCCAGTTTTTATATAATACATCAATTACTTCTGGTTGAAATGGATAGCTTGCGTTGAACATTTTTCTGTACTGTGATACATCTATTCCCTCCGGGAGCATTTTTTCCTTTTCTACATAGGTCAAAAATTCTTCTATTACATCTGATGCTGCTTTCTGATCAATTGAGCTGAAAAGTCTTTTTCTTATAACTTGTGCTATTTCTTCATCTTGTACTGGTGTGAAAATTTTCTCAACTCTTCCGAATATTTTCTGTAATTTTAAGAAAAATTCTTCTCCCTTTTCGCTATAATGTTCAAGCTCACTTGATGGTAATGTAAAAACTAAAACAGCTTTCGGTATAATTGATATTGCACCCGTGAGTTCTTGAAAAAAAGCAAGGTGCTGGTCAGCCAATGTTGTGGAACCAACTTTTACTCCTGCTGCTTTGATTATATATTGCAGAACTTCATCCATCAAAATCAGTAAAGGTTGATACTTTTCTAAAAGCTTTGTCAATTTTTCTTTGCCTGGTGCAGTCTGTCCTTTCAGCAGAGTTATTTTTTCTGTGAGTTGCTTTTCAATCTCTTCCCACAGCGTTATTTCCTTTGGGTCGTAAGCTGTTCCGTCAATAACTACTAAATTTGATTTCCATTCTTCTTTTGCCTTGTGATAAAGAGCTATCAGAGAGTGAGTTTTTCCTCCTCCGAATGGGGTTTGGAGCTGAATTATAGGGTCTCCACCCTTTCCGTCAATTCTATTTTTTACGACATCAAAAAGGTTTTTCATTCCAGCGGTTATATAGGTTCTACTGAAAAAGACATTCGGATTCTGATATTCGTCGGGGGCGTCTCCTTTATATACTTTCATAAGGTCGGCAGCATAAACATCAAGCGAAAACCGACCTTCAAGAATATCTTTGTGTGGTATAGCTATTGCTGTAAAAGGTTTCATTTTTATAACAACCTCCCAATTGTTTTTTCTTCTTTTATTTCTTCTTTTATTTTTTCTTTGCCTGAGAGGAAACCATCAAGAAGTTTTTTTTCTTTGCTGTCTTTTGGGAGTATTTCTGATATTGCCTGCGCCACTTTGTAAAAAGAATCATTGCTACCAAATCCAGTTTCTTGGAGAACTTTTTTCATCTCCTCTCTCCTACCATCCTTCCATAGTAGTAGAACTCTGTGAAGAACATCAATCAGCTCTGTTGAGTTTTCAAGTTCTTTCAAATTCCTATCTTGTGGTCCGAGAACTTTTATGAATTCTTTTTCTTTCTTTATGAAACCTTTGTTCCACTCTCGTGCGAGGTCTATCCCAACGCTTTGAGCGAGCTTTCTTGCTTCATCAAACTCAACTTTGCCCTCTCCAAATGCCCATCTGAAAAGTATGTAAAACCTTGTCAAGGGTGAAAGCTCACCGGCAATCCCATTATGTAGAATTTGACGAACAGCATAATCTGTGACGACTTCCCTGACGAACTCCAAAAGTTTATCTGCCCTTATAATGTTTCCCTCGTAGTCCATAACCTTTTCGTATTTGCCGAAGATTTCAATTGCGGAGCCAATTCCAGCGATGAAAAAGTCAGCACCTGAAATTCCTTCACTCCATAATCTATCAAGTTTTTGGAAAATATGCTTTTTAATCTCTTCTTTCACTTCATTAAACCAACCTGTCTCTTCTCTCTTAATTTTTCTGCAAACTATGTAAATTGAAGAGACAAGTGAGGCGGTTTCTCGCGCATTCAATCTCTCTTTCATTTCAGTATCAATTGGCCATGATGCGGTGGGGACAAGTCCGGAGTCCAAAAGTGAGTTTATAAGTGTTTCCCACCCAGCAGTTGATTTGTGAGCATAAACGATAATGCAGATCCCGTTTGGTTTTAAAACCCTATAAATTTCCTGAAATGATTTTTTCAGCATTTCTTCAAAGAATCTTTTTGCTGATTCTTGATTTCCATGTCTTACTGGATTTGCTACTATTTCTTTTGATTTCGGTGTAAGAGGGGTTGAAAATAAATCAGGATATAAATCGCCGATGCTTCTTTTCAGCCATACATAAAAGAAATCAGAAAGTTCAGCATAGTTTACATTGTCATAATAGGGCGGGTCTGTGAAAACTGCATCAAAGTAGTTGTCAGGATAAGGTAGTTCAGTTGCAGAAGATTGTGAAACAACAGGGATATGTAATTTTTTCATTCTTCAACTCCCTTTTGTAATATTAATTTAGTTATATCCTCTTTTACATTTTCCCAGAGTAAAGATTTTTGTTTCAAAGCGGAAAGGGTTAGAACATCTACTTTTATTCCGAGGATATTTTCAAGATAATCACAGAGTTCATAGAATTTGAGCCCTATCGGTCTTTCAAGCTCAACAATTATATCTACATCACTTGTTTCATTTTGTTCTCCTCTTGCATAGGATCCAAAGACGCCAACTATTACTACTCCATATTTTTCTCTTATTTCTGATTTATGCTCCGCAAGTATTCTCTTTATTTCTTCAAGCGTTTTCATTCTTCAACCTCCACTGGTGGAATTTGGGTAAGATGAGAAAGAACATTAAGAATCCAGTCCATAGCTGATTGCCAGTCTGCATTACCGCCAAAAGGATTAACTTCTGAATAGTCCCAGGTCATAGCCAAAGCTTGTCTGCCCATACCTGGATTTACTAATTCTCTTGTATTATGCCAATAGCCAAACATAGTAGCATAAATTGCCAACCTATTTACCCCCAACCCCAAATAGCTCACCACTGCTTTTGCGTATTCTTTATCGTATCCTTCTTCAATCATTTTTTTATAAGCGAGGCGGACTTTTTCTGTGAATGTAATCAAAGCAAGTTTCTGGCGGGAGTTGAAAAGGTCACCCCAAACTTTAAAACCGTAGCCTCTTCCTGCAACAGTTGTCGGGTCATCTTGGTTCATTTCTTCATCTGGCACAGGGTCGATTCCCCATTCTTCCATCAATTTTTTTCTTTTTTCTTCAAGGTATTTTTCTGCGGATTTGAAAATCTTCAAGTCGTTTTCTGTTGCCAATCTATAAATTTTTCCCTTTGCTCGTGGGTGGTGTAGAACAACTGCGACCATTCTTTGACCTGCTTTTCCATCTTGGAAAAGTTTTCTTACTGTTTTATCATCTTGGGTTGAGCCACAGACGAGACACGACGCAATTGCTCTGCTTATCGTTCCTTTTTCAGGTTCAAAGTCAAGAGGGAAATTATTATCTTGTCCTACAATTTCAAATTCAACTTTTTTATCTTTTATAATGGGTTTTAGAGCAATTTTTCTCGTATCTTTTTTTGCAAGCCAGAATTGTCTCATCAAAGGAATTTCAGCTCCACAGGATGGATTTTGGCAAGGAATTGTTCTTGCCCAGATGTATCCCACAGGTATTGAGCCATCTTCATCGTTTGGGTAGAATTTCCCTATCTCTTTTTTTGCTTCTTCTAAAACCCAATTTCCCCATTTTTTTACATCTTCAAGCAAAGGAATTTCAATCCATCCATCTTTTGTTTTTTGAGGTCTTCCGTATTTTTGTGGGTATTCAAGTGTGCATTTTAATATTAAGACGGCAACGGGGTTATATTCATTGGCGTATGTCTCCATTCCGAGTCGCAGGCATTCAAGAGGTATAGAACCACCGCCTGCGAATGGGTCTAAAACTTTGAGAGTTTTTCCGCCGTTTGCTTCTAAAATATCTTTTCTTGCTTTTTCAATTATCGTTTTATTCAGAGAGTTTTCCCATTTTGCAAGGTTTTCTATAAACTGTTTTTTTGTGTCCCATTCCAAATTGTTTTCAGGAGCCGGAATTAGTGCAGCATAAGCCGTAGCTCTTGAAGATGCTAATGGTCTTCTTGCCCACCATATATGCAAGGTTGAAATATGCCCGTGTCTTATGTTTTTTTCTCTTGATGATTCTTCGCTAACTTCTTTGACGGGGAAACTTACTTCAATAAAGCTTTTTTTCATAATTTTTCACTTTTTATTTCTTCTAAAATTTTTATATAATTTTAGTTTAAGTTCTGGGAATATAAATAGTTTCTTTGAAAATATATTCTTTGAGTTCTTCTCTCACTGTATCATAGGGAACAACATCAACTTTTTTAATTCCGAGTTTTTCTTCAAGAAAGAGAGCAAGTCCAACAAATTCAAATAATTTTGCTTTTTTATAAAATTTCACAAGCACATCAAGGTCGCTTTTTTTCTTTTGTTCTCCTCTTGCGTAGGATCCGAAAATACTCATATTTCCATTATTTAATTTAGTTTTGTCTGTATTTTTTATCTTTTATTTTTCATAGTAAATTCAAGCTTGTTTTAGCAAAGCTTTCATACCTTTTTTCTTGCATTCTTCTGATGTTATAATGAAGCGGACTTCTCTTTTTTCTTGCATTTTGAGTTTTTCAGCTGGATTGTTTATTATAAGCAATTCAGGGTTTGAGACTGCGTTATAGACCACATATAACCAGTATTGTTCTTTAAATCTTTCGGCATAATTTTTTTCGTTGAGGGTTAAAGCTACTGGTCCCTCATCTTTTCTTGTTTTGACTTCTATGTATCTTATTTCATTTTTGCCTTTTGACCTTATATCATATCCTAAATTTTCTTTTGATACATCTTCTGGTTCTCTGCCTTGACTTTTTTCATATTCCATAGCTATTTTCATACCAATTTTTTCTATTTCCTCACTACTTACCATATCATCGGATTCAGAAGAAGAAGGTTTGATGTAGATTGCACCTAAAAATTTTGGCTCTGAGATTGATAGAGATACTTCTTGTTCTATTTCTTTTTCCAATTTTCGTTTTGCTTCTTCATATTGCCTTTTTCTTTCACTTTTATTTGATATAACTAAATCAACTTTTTCACCTTTTTCTTTCCTCTCTTGTAGTTTAAGTATTTCTCCATCAAGTTCTTCTATGAGATATTCAAGTGATTTTAATCCATATTTTCTCTTTATTTCTTTTTGTCTCTCTCTTTCTTTTGATATTTCTTTTTTGTAATCTTCTAAAACTTCTATGGAAAATCTTTGAGCTTTGACTTTTCTTTCTTCAAGTTGGCTTTTGCTGATTTCAAAAGATTTATCGGGTTCATCAATTGGAATAAGGTCCCACACTATTGCAGGGTTGATGGGTTGAAGATTTTTTCCATCGTCGTATATTGCCAGGATTTTTTTGCCAGCTATATTTCCTGTTCCGTCTTTGACTTCTCCTTCAAAGAACCAAACTATACCATTATATTTGCAAGATGGGTCTTCAAATACTGCGCCTTTTTTGAGTTTATCCTCATAATTTTTATGTATGTATTCTATGAGGGCTTCAAGGATAGGGTGTCCAAAAGATATGAATTCAGAGTCCGGATTTTTGAAAGCTTTTTCTTTGTCAAAAGTTACTTTTGTGTATGACTTCATAGGTTCTCCGTATTGTGCTTTGAAATTAGGGTCATCAGCGATTTGCTTTATTTCATAAGGTATGGACTCTATTTTGATAAATCCATCTTTTTTTATAGAGAATTCTCCTCCTATTTTTTCAAATGCCTTTTTGAAAAATCCCTCAACATATTCTGGAATTAGTCTATATTCTTTTGCTTTTTGGGTTATTTCTTTTATTTTTGTGTAGTCAATATGTTTTGTGGCAAGGCTTTGTCCGAGAGCATCTTTGATTTTACTTATGTATTCTTCATCAACTTTTATATCTATCTCGTTGATTATTTCATCAAGGTTTTTCGCGTTTGCGACTGCATCTAAAATGAGTTGATATAGATTTTTTCCTTGGAATATTTCTCCTATGACATCAAAGACTTTGTCGCTTCCTAATGCTTCTCTGATTTCGTCAAGTTTTTCAAGTATTTTTATCAAAACTATTCCTTCTCTTGTATCTTCTGCGACGAGGTTGAATATATATACATCTTTTTGTTGTCCGTATCTGTGGATTCTACCCATTCTTTGTTCAAGTCTTGTTGGGTTCCATGGAATATCGTAGTTTATCATGATATGGCAGAATTGGAGATTTATACCTTCACCTGCTGCCTCTGTTGCGACCATGATTTGAGTTTGATCTCTGAAAACTTTTTCAGCTCTTATTCTTTCTTCTAATGACATGTCACCGTGTATGAAGTTGACGGAATATCCCCAGGATTCAATCTTTTTAACTAAATAATCAAGTGTATCTTTTGATTCGGTGAAGATGAGAATTTTTTCATTTCCTTGAATTTCTCTTATTCTTTTTAATCCTTCTTCTATTGCTTTCTTTAATTCGGTTAGTTTTATTTCGTTTTCTTCTTTGATAATTTCATTTGCTTTTTCTATTAGATCTTCAATTGTGTTGATTTCCTGTTGGAGTTCTTCTTTTGTTTCTGCGAGGCTTAATGTTTCCCATTCTTTTTCTTTTTCCCATCTTTCCTGCTCGCTGTATTCTTCAAATTCTTCAATATCAAAAACAGAGTATGATTTTTCTTTTTCTAATTCGTTTTTTTTGAGTAGTTCTTCAAGTCTTTGTTTTCTTCTTTCAAGTGATTTCAAAAGGGCATATGTGCTTGAAGCCATTCTTCTTTGCAAAATCAAGAGAGCAAATGCAACATTCCTCTTTTTATCTTTTTGCAATGCCTTACTGTATTGGGAGATAACATATTTTGAAAGCTCATTATATAATTTTTTTTCTTTGTCAGATAGTCTGAACTTTATAGTTTTTGGATAGCGGTTTGTAAAGATACGTTTCCCTTCAAGGTCCGTTAAATCTTCTTTTAATCTTCTTATGAATAGAGGATTATCTTTATTATTTATTGATTCTTGAATGAGTTTATCTGTTGCAAAAAATCCCGGTATCAGCAGGTCTAAAAATAGCCTGAAATTTTCTGGGTCTCCTTTGTGTGGAGTTGCAGTAAGGAAAAGAAGATGAGTTGATGTCTTTGATAACACTTCCCCTAATTCATATCTATCTGTTTTTGAAGTTTTATCTCCGTATCTATAAGCAGCCATTTTATGTGCTTCATCTACAATAACGAGGTCCCAGTGGGTACTTGATAGAGAAGGTAAAATATCTTCTTGTTTTGCGAAATCCATTGAGGTGATAACCTGATTTTTTATCTCCCATGGGTTTTCTCCATATAAGCTGTTCATTAAACTTCTGTTGACTTCAAGGAATGTTTCTTGAAATTTTTCTTTCATTTCTCTTATCCATTGGTCTTTGAGGTGTCCGGGAACTACTATGAGGATACGTTTTGCAAGTCCTCTTAATTTTAGTTCTTTTAGTATGAGTCCTGCCATAATAGTTTTGCCGGCTCCGGGGTCATCTGCTATAAGAAATCTTATTTTTGGGAGCTTTAATGCATATCCGTAAACAGCTTCTATTTGGAAGGGTAGTGGGTCAATTTTTGAGGTGTTGAGAGCTAAAAAGGGGTCAAAGAGAGAGGCGTATCTGAAGCGGATTGCTTCAATGGCTAAAAATACATCAGAGGCTTTTGAGGAAAAATCTAATTCTGAGACTTTTGCTTTTATTTTTTTGAGGTCTTCTTTATTCAATATTTGAGTGCCGAAAACAGAGGTTTTTGTATTAATATATCCGATTTTGATTATGAGGTTTTCTTCATTTCTTTCAATTTCTTCTACTTCAATTATTTCAACGGGGTCTGGCCAGAAAGGACCTTCAATTATTGCCCCTTTTTTAAATAGTTCTTGGGGTGATTTTTCCATAGTAAAAATTGATTTTTCTAAAAAATTTAATTACTTTTGTGAATTTTTTGTGGGATTATTGAAATGGAAAACATAGCGAAATTAGCAATCATATTTTTCAATGAAATACTTAAATGATGTATTTTTCTGCTTTGCTACTTCTATGGAAAAATTTTTCAGAATTTCTGACATAAAATCTATTCTATCAAATTTTTTGGGTATCAAATTGTTAAATTCTTCCTTGGTAATGTTGTTTGTATTTTCTATGACCTTGATTTTAAGTTTTTTGCAGTGTTTATTGTCTATTCCTGCAAGGTACCAACTTTCTATTTCTTTTATAATAACAATGATTCTATCTATTTCTACATTTTTTAACTTTCTTTTTATTTCTTCCTTTTTGCGGTTACGCAGGGAGATTGGTCAATATCTACGACATAAAAATAATCAGCTCCCATTGATTTGATACTTCTGATGAAGTTAGAAATTTTTTCTGTTTTTTGTTGGGCGTATTTCCATATTTTTACTGTGCCATATTTTTTTTGAAATTTTGGAACTATAATTTTTTGAAAAAATCTTTCGTCATCGTTGCCTTCTACGAAGAAAAAATAAGTAGTTTATATTTTGTGCTCACAATTCCAATAGATTTTGTATATAAAGTTCTTCAATTCCTATTTCATTTTTTAGAAATGTTTTTACATTTTCTTTTTCGGATGGTCTGGAAATGACGGAGAATCCTTCTTTATCTCGTGAGATAAGTAAGAGGTTTTCTAAATCTGCGAGTTTTACTATCTCGGGATTGTGAGTTGAAACGAGAATTTGAATGTTGTTGGATGCGTCTTTCATCATTTCTACTACTTTTGATATAAGATAAGGATGTATATTTCTTTCGGGTTCTTCAATTATGGTTAAGGGTTTCTTCTCAAAAAATAAAGCTATAATTAAGGCAGTTATATTTATGGTCCCATCAGAGATCAGAGATGCCGGCAAATACTGTTTTTTATTGTAAGATTCCTTCAATTTAAACAGCAGAGATTTATCAGCAAATTTCTCCACGGACAAATTATCTACGAAGGGTAAAAGGTCTTTCACTAAGTTAGAAAGCTTTCTTTTCTTTTCTTTATCTCCTAATATATTTTTTAGAACTATTGCGAGATTACTTCCATCCTCTTCAAGTTCAGTTTTCCCAGTTATTGGGGTAGCTTTTTTAGGAAGTTTTGGATCAAAATCATATATTGCAATACCCCGATTGAATAAATCGGAAATTGGTGGATTGATTATCAGGATGGGAGGAAACTCAATGAGTAAAGTTTTTGATCTAAAATTTATATTTTCAAAATACGGTAAAGATATATCATCTTTTTTTATTTCCAGTCCTCCGGTTATTTCAGCTTTGATTTTACCGTTTGCAACAGAAAATATAATCTCTCCTTTCCCAAAGTTTTTTTCTTCTTCTATTTTACCGTTCTTTGACCTCTCTACCTGAACAAGATTTCCTCTATGTATTAATTTATCTTCAACAATTTCAAATTCTTTCCGTTTCTTGCTAAATCTCAGAGTGAATCTATAAGCTATTTCATAGGTTTCTACCATAAGGCTTTTTTCTTTTATTATTACTGGCCAGCTTTTAAATGGTCGGTCAGGGATTACTTCTATTTCTATTGAGAGATTCTCATATGGACCAATATTTATGTTTGTTAAGATAATCTACTCCACCTTGTATAGATATTGCATTATCTAAACCATAGTTCCTTATATCTCTGAGGAACTTAAAGATTTGTATAAAATTAGATTTTCCAGATGCGTTTGGTCCAATTAATACATTAAATTTTCCAAGTCCAACCTCTAAATCTTTGAAGCTTTTGAAATTTTTTACTTTTATTTTCCTTATTATGGTCATATCCTATTAAAGCGAATTTCCAAATTTTTCAGAAGAAAAATTTATAAAATTTTTCTGCTACATACTAAATTTAGAGTTTTTTGCAAAAGAAAGGCATTTATAGCCTTTTTATTTTTGGTATTAGTCAATATTGATTTTGATGGCAGAAAGGAAATTATGGTGGTGAAGATGAGAGTTTTTATGATAAGGAAGAATGTGAGATTTTGGGGGTCATTAGGACAGATCGGGAATTTGCTTCAAACAATAATTGTTGCTTTATTTCTGCTAATTCTTTATTTGGTCGGATGTGGAAAACCAACTAAAAGCGAATCAGAAAAAGTTGATTTTTCAGAAAAAATAAAACATTACGAGGAGTTAGCTTATAAATTTGCTCCTATATATGTTCAGACTTTTAAATCAAAATACGATATTCCTACGAATTTTGATTTTGACGGAGATTTTGTAGGAAATAACAATTGGGAGAATGCTGAAAAATTTGAGTTTTCACCTTATGTTTATTGGGATGTAAAAGAAAGTGAAAACTTTCTATTTTTCTATTATGCTTTGTTCTATCCCCGGGACTATCTTGAAGATTGTGAAAATCCCCCGCCTTTTGAGAGCTGTCATGAGAACGATTGGGAACAAATGCTTGTGGTCGTAAAGAAACCGGAAATGAAAACAATTTTGTTTGAAACTTTACCTCATGTATTTGATATAGTTTATCTCAAAGATTATTCAGCAGATTTGGTCGTCTCAGGAGTGTTGATGAAAGGAAAAAATCCTCATTTTGTTGATCAAAGACCTATAATTTTCATCGAGTGGGGAGGACATGGTCAATATGGCTCTCCAGAAGATATAGCTGAAAAAGAATTCTTCTCTTTTGAAAGCACGAAAGTTCTTGTTCCAGAAAAATTTGATTTTGATCTCAAATCAGATTCTGTTCTAAAATACAAGCTCATATATATTTATGATGTTTTCTGGCCAAGAAAAGATGATGTAGGAGAAGGTAAGACTTTTGATAACTATTTTGAATTTGAGGTAGAGGGTATTCACTTTAAGCTCCCCAAAAATTTTGATGGTGATGTTCCAGAAAAAGGAAAGTTTGTAGAAGATGCTGCATCAGCTCCTTGGTATGCTCATTCTGTGCCGGGAGAGGAAGGAATATGGTTTGTTCATCCTGTTGAGATTTTGAAAAAAATGAGGAATTATTAGCTCCGGTGCACAGGAAAAATATCTGTTTAATCCGTATATAGATGTGAAGTAAAAAAATTTTTAGTTATGAGTAGTATAGAAATTCAGCGAGTTGAAACCGGGGGTTTAGAATCTGTTTTAGATTGCCTTCACTCACCCTCTTCTTTTCTGAAAAAGTTTTTAGGTAAAGATGAGATTTCTCATTTTTTGACGGTAGATGAGCTTGAAGATTATGATTTTTGGTGGCAAGAAAAAGGAGAGAGTCTTTCTGAATCTGTTGATAAATCAAAGACTCCTTGGCTCAAAATGTATGATGAATCAGGTAAAAGAATAGATAAAATAGAATACATTTCAGAATACTGGGATCTGCTTTATGAAGGATACAAAAGAGGAATAATAGATAAGGTTTTTGAGAGAGATTCGGTAAAACCATTTTATTACATGCTCTATATAATTACATTCTATGACGCGGGTCTTGGGTGTCCATATACTGTCTCTTTATCTACTGCTATCCCTATATCAAAGTATGCTGATGAGAAAATGAAATCTGAACTTTTACCGAAGATGAGAAGGAAAGGAAGAGATGTTTGGCAAGGTGCAACATGGATGACAGAAATAAAAGGTGGTTCAGATCTTGGATTTTCTGTTGAAACGAGAGCATATGAGAAAGATGGAAAGTGGTTTCTTGATGGAGAAAAATATTTTGCGTCTAATGTTGGAGCAGAATTAGCTGTTGTTGCTGCAAGACCAGATGGAGCTCCTCGGAATGTTAAAGGGCTTGCTCTGTTTCTTATAAAAAAATTCAGAGAGGATGGGAGCTTAAACTACTTTATAAGAAGGTTAAAAAACAAAATAGGAACAAGATCTGTCCCAACGGGTGAGGTTGAATTAAAAAATTCAGAAGCCTATCTTCTTGGGAAGAGAGAGTGGGGCATATATGAAATTTTAGATGTTCTGAATTCATCGCGTGTTTCAAACATATTCGGTAGTGTTGCAGTGATACAAAGAGCAATCTCGCTTGCTTACAAATTTGCAAGCCAAAGGTTTGCATTTGGGAAAAATGTGGTGGAGCATCCACTTATGAGAGCTCAGTTTGATGAGAAAGTAAAGGAGCTCAAAAAATGCTTTGCGTTAGCTTACGATGCAGTTGATTTATATGATAAGGTCTGGAAGGAAACTCCGCCATTTTCAGATAAATTCAATCTTTTCAGACTTATATCTCATATTGCGAAATATTACACTGCTGAGGTTGCAATACAGACATCAAAATGGGCTATGGAGGTCTGGGGAGGACTTGGAATTTTAGAAGAATTTCCGGTTGAAAGACTTTTCAGAGAATCAATAATTCTCTCAATATGGGAGGGAACACCGCACAGGCAAATGTTAGATGGTCTTGAAGTTATTCTGAAAAAGCAAGGTCATAAGCTTTTATTTGAATATATGAAAGAAAAAGCAAAACAAGACGAGTTCAAAATTGCAAAAATAAAAAAAGTAGAAGAATTTACTCAAAAATTTCTCGATCTTGACGACAACGAAAGAGAGAAAAATGTTGAAGCACTTTTTAAGGAACTCGCTTCTTTGTGGGAATAAATAATGATGTAAGAAAGTATGAAATATATAATGTAAGTATGTTGTGTTCTTGGTGAAAACCAAAATTCCTCCAAGTACTATCCAAATAGACTTCAAAAGGAGCGAGCTACCGCTTGATGCATCTGAACTATCTAAGATAGTAGGTATAGAGAATCCAAAAATATATGTGGAGATAGGTTTCGGAAACGGGGAATTTTTGGTAGAGATGGCAAAGAGAGAAAGTTCAAGTATATTCATAGGTTTTGAAATTTCAGGAATATCGGTTGAAAAATTGAGATCCAGAGTAAAAAGGGAGAACTTGAGAAATGTTTTTTGTATAAGAGAAGATGGTTTTTGGGGTTTATACTTTTGTTTTCCTGATTCATCTATTGACAAAATATTTATAAACTTTCCTGATCCGTGGCCTAAGCGGCGACACGAAAAAAGAAGGATAACAGAGAGGAAGAAGTTGATATTATTTTTTAGGAAGCTCAAACCGGAGGGAAAAATAGAAATCTTAACAGATAGTGAGAACTTTGTGAATTATACAGTGGAGCAAGCAATGGGAATTTTCAAGGTAAAAGCAGAAGAGAAGAAAGATTTCTCAATAACAACAAAATATATGAGGAAGTGGCTACAGGAAGGGCGAAAAATTTATTCAATTTTGCTTGAAAAAAGTGAAAGCTCATTTTCTGCTGAAAACAAAAAATATTATGATTTTGAGATTGAAAAACTACCTAAACCAAAGATGTTTCTTGAAAGGAAAATAGAGAAATTTCCATATAGGAAAGAAGAATTGGAACATAAGGTGTTTAAAATACAAGAGGGTATATTTGTGAAATTCTTTGATATATTTGAAAAAGAAAATAAGATTCTAATTGAAACTCTAATCTCAGAATACGGATACGAGCAGATGTTTATTATAAAAATAGAAAAGAGAGGTGAAAATTTCATTTTAGATATTTCTCCTTTCAGTTCGGTAATAAGAACAGAGGGGATAGAAAAACTTATAGAAAAATTGTCGGAGGGTACTTTGTCAAAATAACTAACTCATAAAATTTTCTATATGGGAACCACCGTAATAAAAGATATTAAGATCGTTGAGGTCTCTCCACGAGATGGACTGCAAAATGAGAAAGAAATTATTCCATTTGATAAAAAAAAGAGTTTTATTGAGAAACTGATGGAAACGGGTGTAGACGAGATAGAAGTTGGTTCTTTTGTATCTCCAAAATGGGTTCCTCAGATGCAAGATACCGATAAACTGTTCTTTTCAATTCTACCAAAAGATGGAATCAAATTTTCTGCACTTGTTCCAAATATGAAGGGTCTTGAAAGGGTTATGGAGCTTCCACCACAACATCGTCCTAAAAAACTCGCTGTATTTACAGCCTCATCAGATACTTTTAATCTAAAAAATATAAACTGTACCGTTGAGGAATCGTTTGATAGAATAAGACCTGTCGTTGAGTTTGCAAAGCGTGAGGGTTTTGAAGTAAGAGCATATATTTCAGTAGCTTTTTGGTGCCCGTATGAGGGAAAAATTCCTCCAGAGAAAACTTTGTATGTTTGCGAAAAACTTATTGAAATGGGTGTTGACGAAATATCTTTGGGAGATACCATAGGTAGAGCTTCTCCGAAAGATGTTTATGATTTGCTTTCCCTCCTGCTAAAAAAAATAAAACCTAATATGGTGGCTCTTCATTTTCACAATACATATGGAATGGCTCTTTTGAATTCTTTCATAGCATTTCGTGATTTTGGAATTACAACTTTTGATAGTTCAGCGGGTGGATTAGGAGGATGTCCTTTTGCTCCCGGGGCAGCTGGAAATGTTGCAACAGAGGATTTAGTTTTTATGTTTGAAAACTCTGGAGTTAAAACAGGAGTAGATTGGAAAAAAATTATGGAGGCAGTATCTATTTTGGGCATTCCTTTGAGGTCAGTTATATCTAAGGTTTTAGGTAAAGGATAAACTTTTTTCCTTTCTTCCTTCTTTTTTTAAAATTTTATGTTTTATTTAAATTATTAAATGACTTTAAAAAATTTCAAACTTTCCTGAATTTTCAAAATTACATACTTTGAGAAATAAAAATAGAAGATATTATGCCTCGTGGTTTCAAAAAAATTCTTGTTGCGAACAGAGGAGAGATAGCAATAAGAGTAATAAGAGCTATAAAAGAATTGGGAAAACAAGCGGTAGCTGTAAGGACACCAGAGGATAGATCTGGATCATGGGTTTACCTTGCAGATGAGTTCTATGAAATTTCAAACTATCTGAATATAGATGAGATAATAGATGTCGCAAAAAAAGCAAAAGTAGATGCGATACACCCCGGGTACGGTTTTCTTTCTGAAAGGGAAGACTTTGCGGAAGCTTGTGAGAAATCCGGAATAAAATTTATAGGTCCTTCCCCAGAGTCTCTGCGGATGTCAGGAGATAAAGCAATTGCACGGCAGAAGGCAAAAGAAGCGGGAGTCCCAATAGTTCCGGGGACAGATGTTGTGGAAAATCCTGAAAAAGCTCTTGAAGAAGCAAGAAGAATAGGTTTCCCAGTTCTTCTGAAAGCAGCCGGTGGTGGAGGTGGTAAGGGGATGCGTCCCGTTTTTGATGAATCGGAGTTCGTGAATTTGTTCAAACAAGCATCTGAGGAAGCAAAAGCTGCTTTTGGAGATCCAAGAATTTACATAGAAAAATATATAGTTGCTCCGAAACATATAGAGGTTCAAATTCTGGGAGATGAGTATGGTAATATGGTATATCTCTTTGAGAGAGATTGTTCTTTGCAGAGAAGAAATCAGAAGGTTATTGAGGAAAGTCCTTCTCCACTTTTACCACATGATGTTAGATTGAAGATGTGTGAAGCGGCTTTAAAAATAATGAAAAAAATAAATTATTTTAACGCCGGAACTGTTGAGTTTATAGTTGATAATAACTGGAACTTTTACTTTATTGAGATAAACGCAAGAATTCAGGTTGAACATCCTGTCACAGAAATGGTTACAGGTATAGATCTCATAAAAAGGCAAATAAAGATAGCCGAGGGGGAAAAACTTGATATATCACAGGAGGATATAAAGCAATCAGGACATGCTATGGAGTTAAGAATATATGCTGAGGATCCGGATAACGATTTTATGCCTTCTGGTGGTTATGTCTCATTTTACAAAGAACCCTCTATGCCGGGGGTAAGATGTGATGGATGGTTGTACTCGGGATGTTATGTTCCTTCAAAGTATGATCCCTTACTTTTGAAGCTTATTGTCAAGGGTGAATCAAGAGATGAAACAATAAATAAAACTCTTATCGCACTTGATGAGCTAAAAATTCAAGGTATAAAAAACAATATACCTTTTTTCAAGTTTGTGCTGAACCTTCCCGAATTCAGGGAAGGAAATATAAACACTTGGAGTATGAAAGATATTCTGGAAAAATATAAGGAACACAAAAGAGCTTTATACTTGCAAGATATGGAGCATGCCATTGTTTTAGGAGCTTATTTATGTTCTAACGGTACTATGCAAGAGATCATTCATAATCAATATCAAGAAAATTTAAAGGGAGGATGGAAAGTTTCTGGATGGAAAATCAACGGAAGAATTTTAAGAAGGGAGTAATTGAGATAAGATTAGGATAAGAATTAAAATAAGAAGGATTAAATAATAATAAGGGGGAGGAATAAATAAATAGGAAAATAAAGCCGTGCGTGTAAGACTAAAAAGTAAGGATGGAAAAAAGTTAGAGGGACATATATCTTCTTATGGAAATACTGTGGAGGTCAAAATTAAAGATAGTGTCAGGAAATTTATAATTGAGAAGACTCCTTTTGGTGAGATAGTAGCGAAAGATGAGGCTGGAAATAAATACAAAATAACTCCCATTTTTTCTTCAAAATATGAGATCGTTTTTGAATTGAATGGTCAAACTTTTCAGTTTGAAAGAATTTTACCCGGAGCGGAGTTTGAGGAAGAGGATGAAAGCGTGGCGATAATAAAGCTTTCTTTTTCTGGGCTCATAAGAAAGCTATATGTTAAAAAAGGGCAGAGTGTGAAAAAAGGTGATGTTCTTGCTGATGTTGAATCTATGAAAATGATAAATAGCTTGAAATCTCCCATTGATGGTGTAGTTGAAGAAATTTATGTATCGGAGGGTAAAAGTCTGATGTCGGGGGAAAAAATTATGAAGATTGTAAAATCTCAGTAGCCGAAACAAAAATAAACCAGAATGCAAGATCAAGAAGGAAATGTAGTTTTTGGTTCAGACGACAAAATCACAGTTTTTGAAGGCAGAAAATTTTTGAATTTTTCTGAGCATGAATTTTCAGTTTGGGTCCCAATACAAATGAGATTTTGCGACACAGATATGATGGGACACATAAATAATGTCTCTATAATAGCTTTTCTTGAAACCGCAAGGGTTGAATATATGAACAGAATGAGAGATGTTGCTAACCAAAAAGGTATAGGACAAGATTTATTTTCTATCATATTAGCTGAAATAACTTGTGTTTATAGGGGGCAAATTTTCCTCAGAGACAAAATTCAAGTCGGAATAAAAATAAGATGTTTTAAAAGAAAAAGTTTTGTTTTTGATTATATAATATTGGCAGATCACGGAGATGGTATAAAAAGGAAGGTTGTTGATGCACAATCTATTCAAGTTATGTATGATTATTTTGAAGGGAAAAGTATAGAAATTCCAAAGGAGTTTATAGAAGTTGCCGAAGCTGTTGAGGGGAGGAAAATTCCTATTTTTTGAAATTTATGAAAGCAGTTCTCTATCTTGAAGATGGAACTTTGCTTTCTGGTAAAGCTTTCGGAGCAAAAGGGACCAAAGTTGGAGAAATAATTTTCAACACAGCTTTAACTGGGTATCAGGAAGTTCTGACAGATCCGTCTTATAAAGAGCAAATTGTGGTTATGACTTATCCTCACATAGGAAACTATGGAATAAACTTTGAAGATGATGAATCCTATAAAGCTTTTGTTGAGGGATTTGTTATAAAGGAGTTGGAAGTTCAACCTTCAAATTGGAGATCAAAGATAACGCTTCATGAGTTTCTTGAAAAACAAGGTGTAATAGGTATAGAGGGGGTTGATACAAGGTTTCTCACAAGAAAAATAAGAGAAAAAGGTTCTATGAAAGCGGTAATAACCACAGAAGATGTTGATTCTGAAACTTTGAGAAAAGTTGTTGCAGAGTATCCGGGATTGCAAGGCAGGGACCTTGTGAAATATGTTACATGTAAGGAACCTTATATTTGGGGTGAAGGTTTGTGGTATCACAAATCTGTATATTATGAGAAGAAAAAGAAATTTTCTGGGAAAAAAATTATAGTTATGGACTTTGGAGTGAAAAGAAATATATTAAGGCATCTTGTTGAATTTTTCGGTGAGGTCAGAGTTGTTCCGGCTTATACATCAGCTGAGGAGATTTTAGGATTTTATCCTGACGGAGTTGTTCTTTCAAATGGTCCGGGGGATCCGGCGCCACTTAAATCAATTCAGGAGAACATAAGAAAAATTTTAGGAAAAGTTCCAGTTTTGGCTATATGTCTTGGACATCAGCTTACAGGTCTTTCTTTGGGAGCTAAAACATACAAATTAAAATTTGGACATCATGGAATAAATCATCCTGTGAAAAGCCCTGAAAGAAAAAATGTTGAAGTGACATCTCACAATCATAATTTTGCTGTTGATCCTCAAACTTTTCCAGAAGATGTAAGAAGCAAGATAAAAGTAACTTATGTATCTTTGAACGATGGAACTTTTGAAGGTTTTAGGTCTGATGAGTTAAAATTTATATCAGTTCAGTTTCATCCGGAAGCTGGACCGGGACCAAGCGATTCGTATCATATATTTGAAGAATTCGCAAGAATGGTTGCGCAATGCTGAAATTTACAACTTTGTTAGGAAAAATCAGGAAAATTTTTTTAATAAAAAATAAAGTAGGGCAGAGGTTTTTTGACTTTCTTTTCGTTCCGATTTTTCTTTGGTGCTTTTGTTTTTTGGGGCTTTTTATTCTACGTATTTTAGGGAAGTGGGAAATTTCAGGTTACTTCGCTTTGTTTTCTTTTTTTGTTATTCCTTCTTTGATTGAAAGATCAAATCAGATTCTTGGTATAAACATCAAAATAAAAAGAGATTTTTTGTTTTTTGTTTTCTGCCTTGTTTTTTTCACTTTCCTTTGGGCAATTTTTTTCTTCTTTGTTGGTGAAAGGAAAATAGACGATATAATCACTTTTTCTCCTCGGTTTCCTAACAAGGAGGACTTGAAATGGTTTTTGATATATTTTTTTGGAGTATCAATACCCGAAGAATTTTTTTTCAGGGGGTTTATGCAGGGAAGATTTAACATTTTTTTTGGTAAAAGATTTAGGTTTTTAGGTGTGAGTTTGGGTTATGGTTTTTTTCTTCAAAGTATTTTTTTTATGCTCATACATTTGGTTTGGTCGCTTCACATAGTGAGATTTTTGGTTTTCTTCCCAGGTTTATTATTTGGTTTTTTGCGTGAGAGGTATTCAAGTATAGTTCCACCAATAATTTTCCACACTTTTAGCAATGTCTTCATGCTCCTTATAGTAAAGTAAAATTTCAACTAAGATCCGAAATTACCTATCTCTTACCTTTATTATATTTTCTTTTAAATCTCAGATATGCGAGTCGTTGAGCAGATTCAAATATTCTCTCTTTATCCTTTATTTCTTCTTTCACGATTTTGGAAAACTCTTCAAATAATTTTGAGGCTAAATTGTAATCGGGTTTGCACATCAAAATCGCATCACAACCCACCTGAAACGCCCGGAAAGCTACATCGGGTAAATCCCCAAAGTCTCTTAATGCCCCCATAGTTATATCATCTGTTATAACGCAACCAGGAAAAAAAGTTTTAAGTTCTCTTAACCATTTTTCAGATAATGTGCAAGGCAAATCATCTATATTTTTTACGACTATATGAGCAGTCATTATCCCGTAAACATCATAAGCTAATTTTTTAAAAGGCAAAATGTGCCTTTGAATTTCCTCCTCATTAGCATCAGAAAAAGGAAGTTCTATATGAGAATCTTCTTTTACAAGACCGTGCCCTGGAAAATGTTTTGCCACTGGTAAGACTCCTGAGGAGAAAAGTCCCTTTGAAAAAGCAGAAGCAATTTTTGATACTATTTCTGGATCGGAAGAAAAAGCCCTATCTCCGATTACCGTTTCATTATATCCAAAAAGATCAACAACTGGTGCAAAATTTACATCTATTCCAAGACTCGCAAGAAAAGCCCCAAGTTTCTGACCTAAATCAAAAATATCTTGTTCAGTAATCAGACCGCTCTCAAAAGCTTCTCCTATTTTTCTTGCAGGAGGAAGTTCAAAAGGAGTTTCTATCCTCTTTACCCTCCCTCCTTCCTCATCTACACACACGAACAAATTATATCCAACTTTACCTTTTAAAGAAAAGATAAATTCTCTCAAATCATCTATATTATCTGGCACATTGTAAGAGAAAATTATTATTCCTGAGGGTTTGTATGTTTTGAGGAAATCTATCGTTTCCTGATCCGGACTTTTTCCTTTTATTGCAACTATAAATAATCCGGAAAGCATAGGATAAAGTTTAAAAAATATATCCACATTTTTTGGTTTAAGATTCTCTCAATAACTTCTATTATCTTCTCTTTTTCAATTCTCATACATTCTTTGTTTCTGGGACACGGTGGAATTTCTGCGAAATTTGAACAAGGAGAACACCACAAATTTTTCCTTATTATCTTCCCCATCAACGGTCCCCACTTTATATGATTTGATGGACCAAAAATCGCTATAACTTTTTTCCCCATCATATATGCAAGGTGCATCAATCCATTATCTACTCCTACAAATATTTTTGCGGATAATATTACTTTTGCAATATCATCAAAACTCAATTTTCTATCACCTATGATTTGCACTTTATACCCCTTATTTTTCATAATTTCTATAACTTCGTCAAACTCATCATACAATTTTTCCCATCTTGTGGTAAATGGAGAAAAAACAATATCTAAATTTTCAAAATTCTGAGTATTAACTTTATTTCTAATAAATGACTGACTTTTCCTTATGAGTTCATCTGAATTTGTAAGCTCATCCGAATTTTCTTCATTTTCTCTTTTGAAGTATAACAATATTTTTTCTCCAAGTCTTATAAAATTCTTTGTTTCATGTTGTGCGAAAAAATATTCGGCTTTTATATCAAATAATTTACTTTTCTCTGTTGTATCAAAACCAACCAATATTTTCCCGAGCAATCTACCAAAAAAAGCAGGGAGTAGAAAAGATTGCTCTGTATCTATTACCACATCATATTTTCTTATATTTTTAAGAAAGAAAAATATAAATTTGAAAGAGTCGTAAGCAAAAAAGTTTGAAACCATATCCCCGTAGCAGAATTTAGCTCCATCCAAGTTTCTTTTTTCTCCGAGAAAATCAATTTTTGATTTCAGCTTTTCTTTAAGAAAAATAACAAGAGGAGTAAGTAATATGGCATCACCCAATCCACCAGGTCTTATGATGAGAACCTTTTTGATCTCGTTGATTTGTTTTAATTCACGAATGAACTTTTTTTTCCAGAGAAAGAAAAGAGCTCTTATAAAAAATTTTCCAAAAGTAGCATCAAATTTTTTCAAGATTTTCTGTTGAAAACTTGTCATTTTCTGATATTCTTCTAAAAGCCGTTTTTTATAAATTTATTTACAACAAAATAAAATAAAAATAATAAATCAACCTAATGCGCTGTTTAGTTAATTTTTGGAAATCTCAAAATTTCAAATCTTAATAAATTTCAAGTTTCACTAAAAACCATATAAAACCCCCTGACTTCACAAATTCTTGACTTCTTTATAAAAAATGATTATTGTTTTTTTATATAAAAAAGAAAAACAAAAAAGGAGGAAAGAAAAAAATGTCTGCGAATGTAAAGAGAGAGAGAGGTTGGACGGAAGCTCAATAGAGGATTCCTCACTTTCTTCTCCTTCATATCTCCTTTCTCCCTCTTTTCAGTTTTCTCTCTTTTCCTTATTTTCAGTTGCCAAAAAGAATCAAAAAGCAAATTTTTCATATCAGAAAAAGGTGGAGTTGTTGAAAAAGATGAGTTGAAAATAGTTATTCCAGATGGTGCTTTGGATGAACCAAAAGAAATTGAAATCAAAAAAGTAAAAATGAAAGGTGCAGTAGGTCCCGCATTCCAAATCTCTCCCGACATCAAATTCAAAATCCCTGCCGAAATATCTATAAAATATGAAAATAATAGCAATATCAACATCAAAACACAACAAAAAATAAAAGAAGAAGAGTTTTTGAGAATTGCTTTCTATGATAATGATAACAAAACTTGGGTACCTTATGAAAGTTATTTTGATGGACAAAGAGTTTTTGCAAAAACAGACCACCTTTCAACATGGGCTATCGTGAGCGATATGATCTTCCCTGATCCTTCATCGTCATCTTCATCTTATTCATCGTATGAACCACCAGCAGGAGAAGTCCCGCCACTCAAAGTAGAAGAGTTCAGTGCGCAAAATTTTAGAATGTCATCAAGATTTTCCCAAAAGAGTGAATCAGAACTCAGCTATGAGGAGTTTTCAATTGGGAATTTTGCATCAATTTTGAGGGTAGATGAAGAGGGGAATGTCTGGTTTGCAGAGCACGGATTTTTGAACCAATACGCAACTTATATTGGAAAACTTGATACAAGAACTGGTCAAGTGAAACTCTGGTGGCTTCCAGCTGGAAATTGGGTATCAGATATAGAGGTAAAAGGCAGATTTGTTTGGATAGTTTTGAGGTTAGGACCAGACCTTGTGAGGTTCAACATGGATACAGAGACTTTCAAGTATTTCAGGGTTCCATCATATATAGGAAGTTGGCCATATGAGATAGATTTTGATGGAGATGGGAACATATGGATGACGGTGACAGTAGGGAGGGCGGTAGCAAAGTTTGATGTGAGACAAGAAAGTTTTGTTTTTTATTTCAGGATACCAGTTGGTTGGTGGACAGCAGGAGTGAAAGTAGATGGGAATAAGGTATGGGTGACAGAGACATATTCTTGCGTAGGACCGTTCATTTACTATGTGAATGAGGGGAGGTTGAAACAGCTTTACCCATCAGAAAGATTCTGTCCCGGGACATTTTACATTTTGGAGGGAAAAGCGGTAGGAGGTATGGGAGGAGATAGGTTAGGTATTTTGGATGAGGAAGGAGTATTAGATGCTCACGGGATAGGATTAGAGTTCAGTGGATGGATGGGAGTAAGAAAGGAAGACAGGAGTGTGTGAGCAGGGGGAAATAACTATGTTTTTTGGTATTCGGTAGGGGAGAGGGTGATAAAGGGTAGAGCAAATTTTGAGAGTGGAGCAGGAGTGATAGCGGTGGAGGTAGATTTTGAGGGGAATGCGTGGGCGATTTTGAGGAATATAAAGAAGGTAGTGAAGATAAAGTCAAAACCTGTTGTTTTAGGATGTGATAAGACATGTGGAGAAGGATTTGAGGGGACACCTTTGATTCAGGTTGGGAGTTGGGGCTCAGTATCTGCAAACTCAGGAAGATTTGCAGTAAATCTTGTATCTGGGAATTTATATTTGCCAATTTTACTTATCCCAACTTTTGATGAGCTTTCTTTGAACTTTGGTATATCTTACAACTCACTTGACAGGGATGTTTTAGGGTTTTTGGGTAGAGGTTGGACACATTCATTTTTTGCTGAGGTGAAAGGAGATGAGAGCGGAGCATATTTGAGGTTCTTTGATGGGAAAGTAATAAAGTTCTCAAAGGTTGGAGAGATTTATGTTCCGGAAAGCTTTGCAGGCTCATCATTTTTCAAGGCTTTGAAAAGGAATCAAGATGGGAGTTGGATTTTAGAAGTGAGGGGAGGAGGAAGATTTGAGTTTTCTCGTGAGGGGCGCATTTTGAAGATAAAAGATGTGAAGGGGAGGGAATGGAATTTTGAGTATGACAACGGAGGAAGACTTTCTGAGATAAAAGATCCGGTTGGTAGAGCTTTGAGATTTTTGTGGGATGGGATGCGTACAATTGCCGTGAAAGATGCAGTTGGAAATGAGTGGAGATTTTTCTATGAGGGAGGAGGAGAATTTCTTGCGTCTATAAGAGATCCAGAAGGAAATTTTGTACATTTTGGATATAGCATGGGAAGGCTTTCAGAGGTTTTAGATTTTTCAGGTTCAAGATGGTTGATTTTGTACGATGAAAAAGGAAGGGTTTCTGAGGTTCAAGATCCCAAAGGAAGACCTTTTAGAATTGAGCATTTTGAAGGAAGTGGGAACCAGATTTTTGTTAAGGTTTCAACAAGGCTTGGTTATTCTCTGGAATATACAGTAGATGAACAGTTTGTTTCAACTTTGGCAGTAAAAGATGAGATAGGAGCTGAAAGAAATTACTCATACGATGAGAGAGGGAATATAACAAAGTATAAAGATGCAAGAGGGAATGAGTGGAGATATGAATATGATGAAAGTGGAAACCTTGCAAAGATAGAAGATCCTATGGGTTATACTGAGAAGTTTTTCTATGATTTTTCAGATCTTCTCACAGCGCAAGTGAGGAAAGATGGAAATATAGAAAGGTACTTTTACGATAGAGGAAACCTTGTGAGGAAAGTAGATGCTATGGGATTTGAGTGGAGAGGCGAATACAATAACTTGGGACTTTTAGTAAAAGAGGTTTTACCGACGGGTTCTGAGATAAGGTACGAATATGACTCTTTTGGGCATATAAGAAGGAAAATAGATGCACTTGGTAATGTTTGGAAATACGAATACGATGTTTTAGGAAAGCTTGTTTTGGAGGAAGACCCAGCAGGAAACAGAACAAGATATGAATATGATATGTTAGGTAGGATGACAAAGAAAATTGATGCTGTGGGAGGAGTATTAGAATTCAGATATGATGCTTTTGGGAACCTTGTTGAACAAAAAGACCCTCTTGGGAACACGAAAAAATACTACTACGACTTTTTGGGGAATTTGACAGCAGAGGTAGATCAGGTTGGTAATGTGGCTTTGAAAGAATACGATGCGGAGGGTCAGAAGATAAGGGAGACGGATTTTAAAGGAAATTCTGTTTTGTTTGAATATGATGGAGCGGGAAGACTTGTAAGATATGGCAATCAGCTCGGAGGAGAGACACTGAACGAATACGACAAAGAAGGAAATCGTGTGAGAGTAAGACATCCTTCTGGATTGATAGAGGAGTCTCAATATGATGCTCTCGGAAGAGTTATTTTCACAAAAGTGTTTGATCCCGGAACTGGGATTTCATACGAGGCAAGATATGAGTATGATGCACAAGGGAACACAATAAAGATAGAATCAGGAGGGCTTGTGTCAAGATACTTTTATGATGCATTAGGTAGGGTTGTGAAGGAGATAGACCCTGCCGGAAATGAGAGAACTTATGAATACGATCCTGTAGGTAGGTTGGTAAGGAAAGTAGAGGCAGATGGAACAGAGGTAAGGTATGAATATGATGCGAACGGAAACCTTGTTAAGGTTGTGAATCAAGATGGAACAGAGGTAAGATATGAATATGATGCAGTGGGAAGACTTATAGCTTTCATAGATGAGGCGGGAGGGAGGACAGAATATGGATATGATGGAGTAGGCAGAATAATTTTTATCAAAGACCCATCGGGGGCAATAACAAGGTATGAGTATGATATTGCTGGGAGGTTGATAGCGGTTCAAGATGGAGAGGGGAACATAACAAGATATGAGTATGATGCAAGGGGGAATGTGATAGCGGTGATAGGACCTGAGGGAGAGAGAACAGAGTTCAAACTTGATGAGAATGGTAATGTGGTGGAGATTTTAGACCCTGAGGGGAATATAACAAGATTTGAATATAACAGCATGGGGCTTTTGAGCGCGCAGGTGAGTCCAGAGGGATCAAGGACAGAATACTTTTACGATAGTGTGGGAAGGTTGATAAAGACGGTATATCCGAATGGTAGTACAGAGTGGTTTGTGTATGATGGATTTGGTAGGGTGATATTGAAGGGAGATGCGGAAGGGAGAGTTGTGGGATATGAGTATGATAGCTTTGGGAATCTTGTGAAGGTGATATATCAAGATGGGGTTGTAAATATGTTTTACGACAATTTAGGAAGGCTTACAAGGAAGGTGTATCCAGATGGGAAGGAAGTAGAATATGGATATGACAGGCTGGGGAGGTTGATTTTTGTGAGAGGGAGTGGAGCAGAAATAGAGAACGAATATGATGTTATGGGGAGGTTGAAGATGAGGACATTCAAGATTAGGGGAATTTTGCCGGTATCAGTTGAGTATGGATATGATGAGGCTGGGAGGAAGGTTTTAGTTAAGGATTTGTGGGGAGAGACAAGATTTATTTACGATAAAGCAGGAAGGGTAAGATCTATACAATCTGAAGGCATTAAGACTGATCTTTTCTATGATAAAATAGGCAGAAAAGTTCTAATTAGGTACCCGAATAAGGTAGATGTAAGGTATGAGTATGCAGGCACATGTAATAATGGTTGTGAAAAGGCTCGTATCAAAAGTATAGAGATTGTGAAAGGATCAGAAACGTTATGGTACGCAAAATATTTATATGATAGGAGAGGACTTATAACCGAAATAGATGAAATAAAAAGAAAAATAACGAATATTTACGATAATTCAGGTCGGCTCACAAAATCAGAAGTTTTTGACAAAGAAAATCCCAAGAAAAGTTATGCATTTACTTTCAGTTATGATGAGTTAGGAAATAGGAAATTTTTTGAACTTTACTCGCAGGTTGAGGGACTTTTTGACCCAAGATTTCCTCATCCAAAAGATAAGGAGCCAGTCCTGAAGCATCCTGTGAAAATCAATTATACATACAATAAAGCAGGTAAAATATTGGAGCTTTTATCAGTTAGAACAAAAAATAATAAGTTTTGGTACAAAGTAGAGTTTAGCTATAACTTGCGTGGGAAAATCACAGAAAAAAGGGTATTTTTAGATGAAAATATATATGCGACGCGATATAATTACGATTTTGAGAACAATTTGGTAGATGTTCTATTTCCTGATGGTCAAAAGATGGAGTTTCTAGTTTTAGAAGGATATATTCTCAAAAGGAGATATATTGATAAAGACGGAAAGGGAAAGGTATTGTATTTGATATACGATGATGATAAAGTTCTTTTGGAATTGGATGAAGGAGGAAAACCGGTAAAAAGATATGTTCTGACAGATTTAGGAGAGATTTTATGGGTAAGAAAATTTAGGGATGAAGGATGTGAGGAGAAAGGGGGCAAGGGAAAGGGAGATAATGATAGGGGAAATAATGAAGTTTGTGAAAATAGACGGGAATATGTGTTTTATCATTATGACCATTTTGGTTCAGCGGTTATTCTTACGGATTCTTCAGGTGGGATAGTGGCAGAGTATGAATACTCGCCGGGAGGAGACATTCTTCGAGCTCAGGGACCTAAAGCTAAAAAGAACTTATATACTTTCAAAGGGAAGGAGTATATTCCTGACCTTGGGATGTACATTCACAAAAATGCATTATTATACGATCCAAGGATAGGAAAAAAATATAAAGAATGTGAAGATCCCAAGATACCAATTAGTATTGATTGCAAGACAATAAAGAAAGGCGAAAGAGATGAAAGGATAACGAGGTTTTGTATTCTAACAAGGGAAGCATATGAAAGATTAATACAAGAGATTTCAAAGCCACCATATCGTAATAAATGGAGGACTTATGACATTCAAACTTTTAATGAAATTATGCGGCGTAAATATTGGGAACAGAAGATAATGATAAGATTTGAAGAAGTAAAAAATATGGTTTATGAAGTTTTTGAAAGGGCTGGTTTTGAGTTTAAGGTTGAGCCGTTGCGTAAAAACGGTTGTGCTATTTGGATAGAGATCGTAGAAAAACCTTTCTTTAAAACAAACTTACCATGTTTACCTTTTGTTGGATGTCGTGTATTGGTTTGTTACAGAATCACAATAGGTCCTATAACAATTAGATAAATAAAAACAGAAAAAATGAGAAAAATGAAAAAAATCATGGTTTTCACAGTGATCTTATTCTTTGCCCCATCCAAAGTGATAGGAGCAGAAATATTAAGTCCATATAATGCATATTTAATTGAAAAAGGTGAAATAGCATTTGGATTCATCAAATATCCATTAACTTTAGGAATACACGAAAGACTTAATTTATTCCTCTTCCCCCTAATTTTTCCTTTCGTCAAAATGGCTGGCTTTGGAATGAAAATAAAATTATTTGAGAAAGGAAGTTTTTTCTCATCAGGAGAAATTGCTTACTATCGTGACTTTACATTACCTGAATCGGGTATGGGAATAATTTCAATTACATCTTATAAGATAAAAGAGGGTAGAATTTTATCGTTTGGGATATTCTTTGCATCTTTTAAAACCCTTTCTGAAAGTTACAAATTTGAGCATACATATACTTTTGGTGTTGTACCATTTGTACTTGAGATAAAAATCATCAAACAATTAGCTTTTACGATCAAATCTTCGGCTCAGATTTCTCCACTTGGAAGCAGATTATCTCGTGGAGAAACTTCTCTAATATCTTCTTTAGTTGTAATATCAGATTTTATGCAATTTGAAATAGGACCTGAAATACATAACTTTAAAGAGATTATGGCATATTTTGACCTTGTTTTCAGGTTCAAGATTTTTTAGAAAAAATGAATTTAGAACACAAAATTTATGAGATTTTCTCGAGCTCAGCTCAGATTTTTTACGATAGAGCCGGAAGGAGAATACTTTTGAGGTATCCGAATGGTGTAGAAACAAGGTATGTCTATGGAGGAAATGGAGGGAATTGCAACGGGAATGGATGCCGAAATCCAAAACTTACAAAAATTGAAATTACATCAGGTGATGGAAAAGTGATCTGGAACACAAAATACTCATACTCAAAAGGAGGATTTATAGTTGAGGAAGATCAGATCAAAAAGAAAATAAGATATGAATATGACAAAGATGGACAAATCAAAAAGGCAGATGTTTTTGTGAAGGAGAATCCAAAAAGAAGCTATGGATTTTTGTTTGAGTATGACAGGGTGGGTAACAGGGTAGCGATGGAGCTTTACTCCCAAGTTGATGGTTTATTTGACCCACGCTTTCCAAGACCAAAAGACAAAGAACCAGCTTTAAAGCATCCTATAAGATTTGAATACGCATATAACAGAGCAGGAGAGATTTTAGGATTTGTAGCAAGAAGAACAAAAGATGGATCATTTTGGTATTCAGCAGAGTTCAAGCATGATTTGAGAGGGAACGTTTCGCAAAAGAGAGTAATTTTGAGTGATGGAAATTCATACACAACAAATTACCTTCATGATTTTGAAAACAGGCTTTGGAAAATTTTATTCCCAGGAGGCGAAGAAAGTGAGTTTTTGATACTTGAAGGGTTAGTTTTGAAGCGGAGATATCAAGATGAAGAAGGGAAGACGAAAGAGATAAACTTGATTTATGATGGAGATCAAGTTTTGTTAGAGTTAGATGAGAAGGGGGGCCAATAAAGAGGTATGTTTTGGGAGTTGAAAGAGATGAGATATTGTGGGTGAAGAAGATAAGGCAAGATGATGAAGATGGGGAAGGAGTAGGAGACAAAGGCAAGGGTAAGGGTAAAGGCAAAGGAAAAGGAGGTGAGAGAAGAGATTATATTTTCTACCATTATGATCATGGAGGGAATGTGGTGATTTTGACAGATTTTTCAGGGGATGTGGTAGCGGAGTATGAGTATTCACCGTTTGGAGAGGTGTTAGAGGCGCAGGAACCCGAGGCAAAAAAGAATAGGTTTTTGTTTGCGGGGAGATACTACATATCAGAGGGAGGGATATATGATTTTAGGGCGAGGATGTTGGATGGGAAGCTTGGGAGATTTTTGGAAAGAGAGCCCTTAGTAGGAGAGAGGATGGGGTTTTTATCTTTATATTCATATGCGAGGAACAACCCAGTAAATTTCAAAGACACAACAGGACTTTATTTTGAAAGTGTGAGAAATTGGGCAGAAGATACATTTCGGCACTGTTTAACTGCTTACTTAAATTCAGTTGCACTGAATGGTATACCATGTATGGATCATAGAATAAGTTGGGCTCCCGCTGGTGTGGGGGATGCATTCAGATTATTGCGAAATGTAGCGCGTTCTTTTCATCCTCTTCCCGATAACATATGGAAGGGAAATGGGCTCGGTGTAATAGCAAAAAATAGATTCTGGAGCCAATTTCTCCCCAGGCTAAAAGATAGCATGATAAGAATGGTAAATGAGGAAAGAGGCAGATTCAAAAGAGCTATTGACAGATGGTGGATACCATCATCTACCATAAATAGAATTACTAATGAATACGTTTTCAATAATATTGAAAGAGTTATTCGCAATTTACCTCGTAGAACAGATATTATTCTTCCAAGTAGCAAAAAAGAAGAAATGAAAGCAGGATTAATAGGAGGGCTATTAGGAGGTGGAGCAGGTGCTGCAATTGCTGGGGCATTATCGTTATCCCCACCACTATTTATTGTAGCTACAATTTGGAGTTTTATGATAGGTGAAGTAATAGGGAAAGCGATTTATAGGTGGCTTGCAAAAGAAGTTGAGAGGATAGCGCGTCGGGAGGCGGACAAACTTCAAAAAGATTTACTTTCCCTTATTGTAGGAAATTATAGAGTTAAAGTTATTGCACTTTGTTTCAGGGGATGGAATACAGAATGTATACCCATAGAGATTCCTGGTCTTGGTCCTTTATCATCTTCTTTTGTTGCTTACTTTGATATTCTACCCTTCCATCCAACTAACTATATTTATCACTATTCCGCAAAAGTTCTCTTCGGTGTAGAAGCTCTTAACTTTTACAATACACTAAGATATGAATGGGGGTTATCATGGTAAGGTTTGCTTTTTTGCTAAAATCCGTTATTCTTCTGGCTTTCCCTATTTTTTCTCATATTAGAGCAGAAATGAAAGGAGATCCTTTTACCGATGTTATAGTGGCTGGAGTAGAATCTGCCGTTGCAGATTTTCTTATACCAAAATTCAAACCTGTAAGATTACTAAGTCTTCATAGAGGATATTTTTTACCGGGATGGGAGGAAGGAAAATCTTTGACAATAGGTTATTCATTTGCTATTGGTGCGGAAGGTTCTCATCCATTTCTTTTCTCTGTTTCCTTCAACAGAACTTATGAAAGAGTAAATCTTGAATTTTCGTTTTGGCCTATTTCTTTCCAGTTTTTGCCAAAATTCAGACTCATCCGTATAGGTAACATAGGAGGGCTTGCTTTTGGAGCAGGTCCAATTTTAAGCTTCTCAAAATTCCCGATATCAGGAGAATTTTCTTTGGATTTGATTTTGAAATCAAGATCCCCAGGAGTAGTTGTATTTTTTGGTCTTCGCTTTATGGATAATTTGATTGAAGTAAATGAAAGTGTAATTACTCCTTACGTTCCAATATACAATCTCAGAATAATATTAGGTTATGCCCTCAGTATTAAAGATAAGTATAAGAGATATTTTTCTGATAAATTCATCTTAGATAAGTTTATTCTTGAGCAGCAGCTTTTAGGGTTTGGAGAAAGTGGAGTGTTTATGCTTTTTGGATTCGCATTCAATATACGCTTTACTGATTAATTATTAGAGAATAAAAGAAAATTTTTATTATGAAGGCTAAAAAATCAAAATTTGTAATGGTAACCTACTTTATCATTCAGATCACAGTTTTTGTATCTGCGATAATATTATTCTCATGTGCGGCAAGTAGAGAAGAGTTAATCGAACAATATGAAAGAAAGGAAATAAGAGAGGAAAGTTGCGATGGAAAAGATGAAAATGAAAATGGGTTGATAGATGAAGGATGTCTCTTGTGGTATTACGAATTCCAATCGAGAAATTGGTTATATTCACCGAAAATTTGTTCAAATAGAACAATAGTACTATTTTCTTGTTCTCCTTCTTACAGCAATGAATATGTTTCCTCAGTAACAGTTTATGGATTAAGATTAGATGATGGAAAGATAGCATGGCAATATAGTATTAGGGTTAAAGATTGTTTTTTGCCACTATCTTATGATCATCCATTAGAAGTTTCAGATTTATATGGTGATGGGAAGGATGAAGTAATAATCAGTTATGGTCAAGAAAAAGCTTTAGATGTAATAAGTTGTGACGATGGAAAGCTTCTTTGGTCCTTCAAGGAAGATGGGCAAAAAGAAAATCATCCATTTATCTTCTTCAACGGTCCTTATGTAGAAGATATAGATTATGATGGAAAAATTGAGATAGTAGTAAAGAGAGCAAACATAATAGATGGAGATAAGCTCTATATCTTGAGCTGGAATGGACAGATAAAAGAGGTCTATAGTATAAATTTAACCAATTTCATTATCTTACCTATCTTTAAACCTTTAGGCGGAGATATTGACGGAGATGGTAAAAAGGAGATAATTCTTTTGGGGTTTTTTCAAAAAAGTACTACTAACGAGATTACAGAAACCTTAAAAGACAAAATCTATGTAATTGGTAATAATATTGTTGCAATTGATATTAGTCATATAACTGGTGATTTTCATGCACCACCAGTAGCGGAAGATATAAATTTTGATAGGAAGGATGAAATAATAATTCCATTTTTGGTGGAAATATATGTTATTGATGGAAAAGGAAATGTAATTTGGAACTTTGATAAGGTGGGAGGAGAAATTTTAAGTCAACCTGTGGTTTCAGATATTGATTCAGATGGGAAACCCGAAATACTTTTTATCTCTCGTGATGGAAAGATAAAAGTTCTGAATGGAGAAGGAAAATTGATTTCCGAATATGAAGTTTGGAAGAGGGATGAGATAGTAGAGGTAGGAGCTTCATCTTTGGCATTAGTTGATATTGATTTTGATGGCAGAAAAGAGATTATAGGTTGGACAGATGAAGTTTTTATGATAAGGAATGGAGTTAAGGTATGGAACTTTATAGTTGGTGGTCCTAAAGGAGATTTTGAACCCCCTCTTGTTGTGAATGATGATGGAGATTTTAAGATTGTTGTAACATTTGCAAACAGAATTTATACTCTAAAAGCAGGAAAAGTGAAAAAATGAATAACAAACTTGGGCTATTTTATTTTGTTTCTGTTTTCGGATAATTTGAAAAAAATGAATTTTTTTGAGCTGATGGAATAAGAATTAAAACCTGGGTTCCTTTATTCTGTTCAGATTTTATTTCTATTTTTCCTTTGTGTAATTCAATTATTTTCTTTGCTGTGCTCATGCCAAGTCCCATACCTTTTGGTTTTGTTGTGAAGAAAGGAATAAAAATTTTGTTGAGGTTTTCAGGTGGAATTCCACATCCTGAATCCTCTATTTCACATCTTATAAACCCATCTTCCGTGTCAGTGGTTCTGACTAATATTTTTTTCTCCTTTGAGTTTTCAAGGCTTTCTGCCGAGTTTGTAATTATATTCAAGAAAGCTCTTTTGAGCAGGAACCTATCCCCTATGACGAAAACTCTATCTGAATTATACTCTCTTTTTATTTCAAAATCGTAATGAAATACATAACCTTTTAACTCTTCAATTTCAGATATAGCATCTTCTATTATTGATTCTATATTTTCGGGGTTTCCCACAATTTCTCTGCCTTTTATAAATATTGTGACATTATCTATTATTGTCTCTATTCGTAAGAGAAGGGACTTTATAATTTTCATGTTCTCATCTTTTATTTGAGATGATAAAATCGCATTTTTCAGAGCAAAAAATGGATTTTTTATTTCGTGAATTATAAATGCTAACATCTCTTGCATACCCTTATATCTTTCCTCTAAAAACAAATCCTCAAATTTTTCTCTGATTATTTTCAGAAGCTCGTCATAGCTTACAAAAAGTTTCAAATTTTTTCCCTCGTCTTTTATCAGGAAAACAAGGTTTTTGGGATCCGATATATCCAAGAATACTTTTTCAGAAGGAAAAGAAACAAGAAAATCTTTTTCTTTTTTTTTCGTATTTTCCATTCTATTTCTTTTTCTTCCTGTAAAGCTTGGTTTTTTCTCTCTATAAAATTTTAAAATTTTCACAGATTTATCTGAAATTTAACGAGCAAAACTGATCTTTTTGATTTGCTTCTGAAAAATTCTCTTTACTCTTCCAAGTAAAAATCTTCCAAACATTATGTACTTTTCAATTTTTGCTATTGTAGGATTTATTCCTGCTGTTTTTATTTTCGCTCTTTCTGCCTCTGTAAGTCCGACCAAAGGTTTTCTCCTACTTATTCCTTCTCCACTCATTATAACCGTTATATCATCCAAAAATGCTGTTCTGAGTTCGCTTTTTTTTCTGAGCAAAAGCTCATAGTCTCCTGCGATTTTATAATTTGTGTCAAAAAGTCCTATTTCTTTGAAAAGGTCTCTCCTGTGGAGGGAGCCGGGATGAGCAACTGTCATCCATCTTTTGAATTCTTTCCATTTCCACTCTTTCCCGTATATTTCTTCAATTTTATCTTTAAATTTCCATATTTTTGCTTCCCATACTATCATCATCTTTGATGATGCAAAATCTATTTTCTGATTTGTTATTTTTTCTTTTTCTAATATGAGGCGTAGATATTTTTCTATTGCATAGGGTAAAATAAAATCATCTGATCCAAGGAAAAATATCCATTCTCCGCAAGAAAGCATCACACCTTTATTTAAAGCATCATATATACCATTATCTTTCTCGCTTATCCAATAATCTACATCAGAACTCTCAAGGATTTTAATTGTTTTATCTTCGCTTTCTCCATCTACAACTATTATTTCTATGTTTGGGTATGTTTGGTTTTTTACACTTTCAATTGCTCTCCTTATGCTTTTTTCACTATTTTTTGATGCCATCACACAAGATACAAGAGGTAATCTTTCAAATCTCCAATTACTCTCTTTGATGTAATTTTCAATTTCAAATTGGATTTTTGGAGGTGCAGGTCTTGATTTTTGAGAATCTGTATCACATATAAACCAAGTTTTACCTTCTTTTATATATGAATGTTTGAAAAAGCCTTTTTTTCTCATTCCCCCCTGTTTTCCAGATTTCCAAAAAAGATAAGTTTCAAATTTGTATTCAGGATTATTTATAACTTTCGGCTTTATTTTTGTGACAAAAGCCATTACAATCAATTTAGCCATTTATAGAATCTTTTCAAAAGTTAGAGCATAAATTTTGCACAAAAGCGCTTGTTTTCGTAAAAATCACAAAAATACTTATGATAACATATGGGCAAAATTTCATACAACAAATTTTTTATTCTCTTTCTTTTGCTTTCTTTTTTGCTCTTTTACTATTACTCTTGCTCTTCTTCTTATAAAGGTGGAACTCGTGAGAAGGTTTTAAGATTTGCAATTTCAACTGAACCTCCTACACTTGATCCTAACCTTGCAACTGATTCTGTCTCTCACCTTCTTATAAATAATTTGCAATGTGGACTTACAAGGTTTGATACAGAAAAGTTAAAACCAGTTCCTTGTCTTGCTGAAAGTTTTGAATATCAAGATGGAGGAACAAAGGTGGTTTTCAAGCTCAAAAAAGCTTTCTGGTCAGATGGTAAACCTCTTTCCGCTTATGATTTTGTTTATTCTTGGAGAAGATTGCTTTCACCTGAAACAGGAGCGGAATATGCTTATTTTCTTTATGACATTGTCGGAGCTTATGAGTTCAACACCGGAAAAATCTCTTATTTCCCGGGAGTCACTGCTGAAAGTGATGATACTCTTGTTGTGTATCTGAAAAGACCAATAGCTTACTTGCCATCTATTGTATCTTTTATGGTGACATTTCCTATAAGGCAAGATGTGATTGAAAGATGCAAAGAAAAGTGGACCGAACCTGAATGCTATCCTGAAATAGGACCATTTATACTTTCAGAATGGAAGCACGAATATAAAATTGTTTTGAAACCTAATCCATACTGGATAGGGGAAAAACCAAAAGTTGAGAGAGTGGAGTTATTTGTTGTATCAGATGCAGCGACGGCTCTGAATTTATATAGGTCTAATTTTATTTACGCGGTTGGATTATTCCCTCTTGCTATAAGAAAATTCCGAAATTCACCTGAGTTTATAACTAACCCTGGTATGAGAGGATTTTATGTGGGTTTTAATGTGACCAAAAAACCTTTTGATAATGTGCATGTGAGACGCGCTTTCGCTTATGCTACAAATAGAGAAGCAGTTGTTAGAGTTCTCGGAGGAATTCAAATACCAGCAACATCTTGGATACCTCCCGGTATGCTTGCTCACAACCCAAATATTGGTCTCCCTTTTGACCCTCAAAAGGCAAAGGAAGAGCTGAAAAAAGCCGGTTATCCTGATGGTAAAGGATTTCCGGAAGTCAGGTTATTTTTTAATCATTCACCAGAAAACAGAAAAATATCAGAAGTTCTCAAAGAAACTTGGAGGAGCGTTCTTGGAATAGATGTAAAACTTGAAAGTATGGAGTGGAAGATGTTTCTTTCAACTCTCGTGAATCAGAAGCCAGAACTTTTTAGATTAGGTTGGGGTGCTGACTTTCCTGATCCACATAACTTTATGGACCTTTTCACATCTCAATCTGGGAACAATCACACGGGTTTTGCAAATAAAAGATATGATGAACTTATAATGCTGGCATCTGAGGAGTTGAATGAGGAAAAAAGAATTCAACTTTATAATGAAGCTCAAAAGATTTTGCTTGAAGAAGAAGTTGCCATAATCCCTCTCTTTTGGGGAGTAAGTGCAATTTTGAAAAAACCATTCATCAAAATCAAGTTCAATCCACTTGATATAATATACTACGACGAGGTTGAATTTATTGAGTAAATTCTATTGGTGATAGAGAAACTTGAATTTTTATTGAAGAAACAAAAAAGATGAGAATTACAAAAAAGATGAAGTTTGATTAAATTTGATTTTATGAAACTGCAAAACCTTAAAAGCTTAAAGTCTGAGGAGCTTGATAAACTTTTTATAGAGGGAGTAGCTCCATCACAAGATGAACTTCAAGGTTTTTTTGCCGGAATAGCTCTACCTCAGACCACAAAAACTTTTCTCCCAAGAGCCTTTGAAAAATTCGCTATTTTCGTAGGAGATAAAATATGGAAAGGAAAGGTTTTTATGAAAATAGATGGTGAGATAAGAGGAGCGAATATATTAACTGACTTTAAAATCCCTGCTTTTCCTTTTAAAGTTGAAGAGAGTATTTCTTTTCTTGATGGAAAACCCTGTTTTGTTCTTAATTACCGTGTCTTTCCTAATCCTTTTCCAGTTGTTTTCATAAGGGATGAGGTAAGAAAAATAGGAGAAAGACTTTATCTTGGTGTTATGTTCTTTTACCCGGTGGTTTTGAAAATTCCTTCAATTTATTTCGGACTTGAGAAGATTTAAAGATAGGGAACAAGATGAAGGCGTACAAAAAGGTAAAGGTAGCATTCAGAAAGGTTTAATTTTGGAATTAGCAACAAAGTTATATTTTGAAGATAAATTCCCATCGGCTAATATCAATTTCTGGAAAGATTGGGCAAAATCAAGAGGTTTTGAACATCGGGATATAGGAGTTGATCTTGAAATAGAAATAAATGGTGATTTATGGGCTGTCCAAACCAAAAATTGGAAAAATAAAGTGGATTTGAGTGATATAGGAACGTTTTTAGCGTGTCTATCGGATAAGGATTTTAATTTTAAAAGAGGAATTTTGGTTACTACATCCGGTCTAGCTAATAAAGCAAGAGAGCGATTACCTAACATTAATCTGCAAAATAGGGATATTATTGTACTAGAAATCGTTTGTTGTCTATCTGATTTCACAGTGGATAATATAGATATACCGGCAAAAAATATATGGAAAATAAAAAGTTTGGATTTCCATAAATATCTTGAAAAGGCAAAAGAGTTATTAAAAATACAAGGCTCAAAGGAAGATATATTTGGCCCATTATCAAATACTTATGATGAAACAACTTTTAATATTCAATTGCTTCACTTGAAGAGTATATTTAACGAACTACGGATAATGATAGAACATGAGAAAAAGGAAAAAGTTGAAATAGGATTGGTTTTACAGAAGCTTAAACAGAAGTTTGACCATTTTAGGCATTTAGATGACAGGACAGTAAAAGTTGTTTTATGCGATGATATGCTTTATTATACATCGGCGAGAAAGTATCACTATAACTTTACAAAAGCAAATGTCTTTTTTTATTTGACACAAAAGAATTTGACAAATATAGATTTAGAAGTGATTATAAGTGCCTGGAACAAGAAAAGGAAAGATTTAGAATCCTTGAGAAAAATGAGAATTGATAAGAAAATGGAGATTGTAAGGCTGTGGTATGGCCTTTTAGAAGACTTTTCATCTCGTTTTATGAGAATCCCCGAAAGGGTTAGGGAAAAAATTCAAAATTTATCCCAAATTGGTAAGGAAGATTTCGAGTAAGAGAATGTAAATTTTTTATTTCTTCTTTTTTCACCTCGTTTTTCTTTTTCCTGCTTATTGGTTTTTTGAAATATCATTTTATAATATTTCGGTAGTATGGGAAGTGTAAAAGATCTTGTAATTATTGAGAATCCACAAGGGGAAAAGCCAGGAGTTGGTAAGTTCATTTTTTCAGATAGGTTTTCTGTTTTTGATTGGGGAAGCATGCCAGATACAATTCCGAACAAGGGCAAAGCGATTTGCATAATGGGAGCTTTCTTTTTTGAAAAATTAGAAAATGAGGGAATAAAAACTCATTACATGGGGATTGTAGATGGGGAAAAAATTACAAAGCTTTCTGATGCGAAAAATCCACCGGATGAGATGGTAATAAAGCTCGTGAGGGTTCTCAAACCTGAATTGAAGAACGGGAAATACGATTATTCCATTTACAAAAAAGAAAAGGTAAATTTTCTCATTCCGCTTGAAGTTATATACAGAAACTCTTTACCCGAAGGTTCAAGCGTTTTCAAAAGGTTAAAAGAGGGAAAAATAAAACCACAAGATTTGGGACTTGACTTCTATCCTCAACCTGGGCAAAAACTTCCAAGAACAATAGTAGATATTTCTACAAAACTTGAAAGTATGGATAGATACATTTTATGGGATGAAGCTATGGAAATTTCGGGACTTTCGGAAAATGAGGCGGACAAAATCAAAGAACTAACTATTTTTGCTGCCAACATGATAACTTCTCAAACAGAAAAGAAAGGAATAAGTAATGAAGATGGGAAATTTGAGTTTGCTTTTGATGAGAAAAGAAATATTATGTTTGTTGATGTTCTCGGAACACCTGATGAGTGTAGGTTCATTCTTGATGGATTCCACATAAGTAAAGAGGTTCTGAGGAAATTTTACAGAAAAACATCTTGGTATGAGGAAATAGAAGAAGCAAAAAAGAAGGATCCTGTTATGTGGAGAAATTTTGTAAAAACTCCACCGCCCAGCTTACCAGAGAATCTCAAAAACCTTGTTTCACAGCTTTACATGTCTTGCTGCAATGAGATTACAGAAAGAGAATGGTTCAAATCTCCGCCTTTGAGTGATGTTGTCAAAAGTCTAAAAAGTCTTCTCGGTTAGTCATTAGATAATCATAAAAAGTGAGAGATTGTAAGTCCTATAATATAAGATAAGGCGAAATCTGTATTGAAAATGAAAGCTCCTCCAACATACCACATGGGCCAGAACTCACGAGGATAAAATTCGGGTAGCTCATTTTCTGAATTTGGTTTTGGCAAAGTTATTGCATTAAATATTCTCAAAGCTCGTGGAAAAGAAATGAAAGTAAAAATTAATCCCCACTTTTTAGTAAGCAATACGCCTAAAACAACAAAAAAGTAAGGTAGTAAGATAAGAATTTTGCAGAGATTTTTCGTTTTTTCCTCTCCTAAAATTACGGGGAGTGTTTTTACACCCTTTTTCTCATCTTCTTTGATTTTATCAAGGTGTTTTCCAAACAAAATCAAAGAAGCCGTTATTCCATAGGGGAAAGATAAAATTATAACTTCGGGATTTATCTTAGAAGTTATAACCCAAAAACCACCTGCTATCATCAAAGGTCCCCAAACCAAAAATACAATAAGTTCTCCCAAACCTCTGTATTTGAACTTAAAAGGAGGTCCCGAGTAAGAAAAAAGGAAAATGAATCCCAAAACTGCAAGAACAAGAACAAATATTCCTCTTTCAAGAAAAAGATAAAGTCCACACAAAAAGGCTAAAAGCAAAACGAGAAATCCTAAAATCCAGGTTTTTCTCTCACCGAAAAGATAAACAGGGTGAACACTATATACATTTCTGAAATAGTCAGGAAGATCTATTTTGTTTTTGTAGTCCCAAAGGTCGTTGAAAATATTGCTTGCAGCGTGTGCCAATAGCAAACCAAAAGAACATACTAAAAATAGATTCCACTCAAAAAGACCATACAAAGATGCTAAAAGTCCGGAAATTAAGCAAGAAAAAAGAGTTATGGGTAAAGATACAACTCTCAAAATTCCAAGTATTGGTATATTTTCAAAACCTGAAACTCTTTTGAGAAAATTTGTCCAAATTTTCGCTTCAAATTCGTCAAACTTTGAAAAATAATTCATTTAAGCAAATTCAGATACTCCTTTTAATAAATTTTTTAATTAACAGAAACTTATTTTTAATTAGTTGGAACTTCTATTTTTTCAACTTTGAAGATTGAATAAAGTTGTCTGTGACCATATTTTCTTCTATATCTTTTTTTTCTTTTGAACTTGAACACAATTATTTTCTTTCCTTTGCCGTCTTCAATTTTTCTGAGTTTTACCGTAGCTCCCTCAACTTGTGGTTTTCCTAAAATAAATTTGTCGTCAAAAAAAACTGCAAGTACATCTTTCGTTTCAAGAACTTCTCCTACTCCAACTCCATGAATTCTTTCTGTTCTTATAAGATCTCCTTCTTTTACTTTATATTGTTTTCCCCCAACTCTTATTACCGCATACATAAATCATTTATTTTATGATAGGAAAAAGTTTAAAAATAAAATTCAGAAATATTCATGAAACTAAAAGTGAACGGGGAAAAAAATTTTCAATCTAAAACTAAAAACATTTTTTCAGTATAACTTTTCTTTTATGGAAAAGATATTCTTTGTGGCTTTGTATCTTCTGATAGCCCTTGCGGTAGGATTAGGAATAGTGATTTTACATATTTTGCTTTCTGAAAAACCAAAATCTTCTCCAAAGGAAAAATATTTGCCTTTTGAGAGTGGTATGGTTCCTTTTCATGATGCAAGAGGGAGATTGCCTGTTAAGTTTTACATTTTTGCTCTTGCATTCCTGATTTTTGATATAGAAGTCGCTTTGCTTTTTCCATATGTTCCGCTTGTAAAAGAACTTGGAAAATTTGGTCTTGTGGAGATTCTCTTTTTCTTCACAATTTTATTTCTCGCTTATATATATATAAGACAAACTGCATTGAAAGAATGGAAATAAATAACAAAAATAAAGTAGAAAAGCTGTGCTGAGAAAAAAAACTGTATCGGCAGATGTTGTATTAGTTGATGGTTCATCGCAATTTTTTCGGGCTTTTTTTCAGCTCAGAACACTTATAAACTCAAAAGGTTTCCCAACAGGAGCTATATATGGCTTTACAAACATAATCAGAAAAATAATCAAAGAATTTTCTCCTCGCTATGTGGCAATAGCATGGGACTCGCACAAAAAAATAAGAGCAGAAAAATTCAAAGATTACAAAGCTACAAGGAGAGAAACTCCAGATGACCTCAAAGTCCAAATTCCATACATAAAAAAGATAATAGACGCTTATGGTTTTGCAAACTTTGAAATAGAAGGTCTTGAAGCAGATGATATAATAGCAACCTTAAAAAATAAAATACACCAGCAAAATCCAGACCTGAAAATCATAATCATAACATCAGACAAAGATATAATGCAAATAGTAGATGAGAAAACTTATGTTTATGATCCACGAGCAGAAGAAAACGGAGATCCTCTTTTTACCCCGGAGAAGGTAAAGGAAAAATTTGGAGTAAGACCCGAACAAATTCCTGATTATCTTGCATTAGTGGGAGATCAGATAGATAACATTCCCGGAATAAAGGGAATAGGACCAGAAGGAGCAAAAAAGCTCCTTGAGAAATTCAATTCAGTTGAGCAAATTTTTGAAAGATTAGGAGAAGTAGATTTAAAATGGCGAAGGTTACTTTTTGGAGAGAGACAGAATGCTCTTTTATACAAAGAATTAGCAAAACTCAAAATAGTAGATATTGAAATTGATATTGAATCTTTGAAACCAAGAACACCAAAAATAGAAACATTAATTGAAATTTTCAAGGAACTTGAATTCTCATCTTACTTGAAAGAGTTAGCGCAGGAGTTCCCAGCTTTATTTGATAAGTTTGACAAGAGCAAATATTTTCTTGTTGATTCAGAACAAAAGTTCAAAGAACTTATTGATAAGATAGAAAAAGAAAAATTTTTCGCTTTTGATACCGAAACCTCTTCTCTGGACATTGAAGAGGCAAAAATTTTAGGAATATCTTTTGCATTCAAGGATTCAACATCATATTATATTGACCTCACAGAGAACACAGAAAAAATTCTTGAGGCTCTGAAAAAATACCTTGAAGATGAAAACTACAAAAAAGTCGGGCAGAACATAAAGTTTGACATAAGAATACTAAAAAAATACGGAATAGAGGTGAAAGGTATAGATGGTGATTCAATGATAGCAGCTTGGATGCTCAATCCTGACAGAACAAAAATAGGTCTTGATGAACTATCTTTGATATATCTTGGACACAAAACAACTTCTTACAAAGAACTTACAGCAGATGGAAAAATTCGCTTTCAAAATGTAAGCAAAGAAAAGGCGAAAGACTATTGCTGTGAAGACTCTCTGGTTGCCCTTACTCTTCATGAGAAACTTTTTGAGCTGATGAGGGAGAAAGAATTGTTAGAACCGTACAAAAATATTGAACTGAAAATAATTCCCATTCTCGCAGATATGGAAAGCGCAGGAGTAAAAGTAGATAGAGAGTTTTTCGCAAAGTTCGGAGAAGAAGTAAAAAGTCAGATAGATCAAATATCAAAAAGAATTTATGAAATAGCCGGAACAAGATTTAATATAGATTCAACTCAGCAGTTGGGTTATATTCTTTTTGAAAAGCTCAAAATAGAACTTGAAGAAATAAAGAGGACGAAAAAAACAAAAGCATACTCAACAGATAATGAAGTCTTGCAAGAAATAGCCTCAGCAGGATATGAAATAGGAGAATTGCTCTTAAAATACAGAGCATTAAAAAAATTGTTATCAACATACATATTACCAATACCTCAACTTGTAAGCAGAAAAACTGGCAGAATTCATACATCATTCAACCAGACAAAAACGGCTACTGGCAGACTTTCCTCATCTGACCCTAATTTACAAAATATACCAGCAAAAGGAGAAGAGGGAAGCAAAATAAGAGAAGGTTTTATTGCAGATGAGGGAAATGTTTTTGTATCAGCAGACTACTCGCAAATTGAGCTGAGGGTTCTTGCTCACATCACACAAGACCCAGAACTCATAAGAGCATTCAAAGAAGGGGAAGATATACACTCTGAGGTTGCGTCTTTTCTATTTCAGGTTCCAAAATCAGAAGTCACAAAAGATATGAGAAGGATTGCAAAAATTGTAAATTTCGGAATAATTTACGGAATAAGCGCTCACGGACTTAAAACTCAGGCAAAACTCCCATCAAGACACGACGCCCAAAAACTCATAGATTCTTACCTCCAAAGGTTCAAAGTAGTAAAAGAGTGGAGAGAAAATATAATAAAAGAAACAGAAAAAAAAGGTTTCGTAAGAACGATTTTCGGAAGATTAAGATATATTCCTGAACTCAAATCAGAAGACAAAAATATAAGAGCAGAAGGAGAAAGAAGGGCTATAAACACTCCAATACAAGGCTCAGCAGCTGATATAATGAAGATAGCTATGATATCAGTATGGAATAGACTGAAAAAAGAGGTTCCAGAAGCAAAAATTATAATACAAGTTCATGATGAGCTCATAGTTGAATGTCCAGAAGAAAAATCTGATAAGGTAAAAGAAATACTTGAAGAAGAAATGAGACTTGAAGAAAAACTGAAATTTTCTGTTCCTCTGAAAGTGAGTGTCAAGATAGGCAAAAAATGGTCAGAACTTGATTAGGGAAAAAATTAAGAAAAACAAAAATCTCAGGAAAATTATTAAAGATTTTTTATGGCTGAATTCCTTCAAGGAGAGCTAATAGAAAGAGTTGATTTCTCAGAAGACCTTGGAATGTTCAAATTCCGTATAATAGATGGTGAGATTCCTCCTTTCATACCGGGGCAATATGCAACTTTGGGACTTGAAGGAGACGATGGTAAAATAATATGGAGACCGTATTCAATAGTCTCATCTCCATACGAAAAATTTTTAGAGTTTTATATTGAGCTCGTTCCTCACGGCAAACTTACTCCAAGAATATGGAAAATGAAAGTTGGAGATAAGATTTGGATAAGACCAAGAATAGTTGGCAAGTTCACATTGAACAAAGAAACGAAAAAACATCTTATGGTATGCACTGTGACGGGATTAGCTCCTTTTTTGAGTATGGTAAGGACGCAAAAATATGAACTTGAAATGGGTAAATTAGATTCTCCTCACAAATTCCTCATTTTACATGGAGCTTCAAAATCTTGGGAACTTGGAATATATAAAGATGAACTTACAGAGCTTTCAAAAAAAGTAGATTGGCTGATTTATGTTCCAACTGTTTCAAGACCTTGGGAAGATCCCAACTGGAAGGGAGAGACAGGAAGAGTAGATGAACTCGTGAGGAAATATGCAGATAATTATAATTTTACTTATGAAGACACAACAGGATATGCTTGCGGGAATCCAGATATGATAAAGCATGTGAAAGAAATACTGAAAAGAGCAAAATTTCCTGAAAACCGAATAAAAGAAGAAAAGTATTATTGATGTCATAATGTTGTAATGAAAGTTCTCGTAACAGGAGGAGCAGGCTTTATAGGTTCTAATTTAGTTCATTATCTTGTTAAAAATTATCCTTCCTGGAAAGTAATAGTTTTAGATGCACTAACTTACGCTGGGAATCCTGAAAATCTCCTACCAGTAAAAGATAAAATAGAATTCATAAAAGGAGATATATGTGATGAGCAGGTAGTAGATGATATAATGAAAAGAGGGATAGATATTGTATTTCATCTTGCAGCAGAATCTCATGTAGATAGATCAATTTATGAGCCTCCAAAATTTTTGAGAACAAATGTTTTCGGAACTTATAACTTGCTTGAAATCGCAAGGAAACGAGGAGTTGGAGTGTTCGTTCATGTATCAACAGACGAAGTATATGGTTCAATAAAGAAAGGGTTTTTTACAGAAAAATCTCCGATGAACCCCTCATCACCTTATTCTGCATCAAAAGCAGGTGGAGACCTTATAGCGCAAGCCTATTGGAGAATGTTCGGAGTACCAGTTATAATTGTAAGACCGTCAAATAACTATGGTCCATACCAGTATCCTGAAAAATTTATTCCTCTTTGCATAACGAATGCTCTTGAAGATAAACCGATACCAATTTACGGTAAGGGTTTGAATGTAAGGGATTGGCTGTATGTAGAAGATTGTGCGGAAGGATTAGTTTTGTGTGCTCTCAGAGGTAAAAAAGGGGAAATCTACAACATGGGAGCAGGTCAAGAGAAAAGGAATATAGATGTAGCAAAAACAATTTTGAAAAAACTTGGAAAACCTCTCAAACTCATCACCTTCGTAAAAGATAGACCAGCCCATGATTTCAGGTACGCGATGAAGTCAGAAAAAATAAAAAAAGAGGTAAAATTTAAACCTAAAACAAAATTTGAAGAAGGGATAGAAAAAACAATAAAGTGGTATATTGAAAACCAAAATATATGGAGAAAAATAAAGAACTCTCCGGAATTTGAGGAACACAAAAGAAGAATCTATGGAGACCTATTTTAGTTTGTATTTGTGATTTCGGTTATTACGCAGGATACTCCATAAAAAGAGTAAGATAAAAATATGAAACACAAAGGCTAACAGAGAAACAGAACAACCTACCGGTTTTGAACCAAAACCTGTACTATCTTGAAATTCTGAAAAGATTTTATCTGCAATACCTCCTTTTTCAGTATCAGCAAATCGCGGAGCAGGTGCTGTCGTCTTCCTTATAAAAGAGAAAATACAAAACTGGGTCGATGGGTAATTCGTATCAATATATGTAAGAACAACATCAGTAAATCCATCTTGATTTACATCTGAAACTTCTATATCTGGCAATCCAATCGGTCCAAAGTTGAAAGGTAAGCCCGAATGATAAGATGAGGTTTCTCTTGCGTAACCATTAGAGCCAGAAATAGTTGATGGGTCTCCAAAGCTGAGATCAAAAAATTCTGCTCCACCATAAGAACCGAAAGCGGTCCAAATTATATCAGGAACACCATCTGAATTCATATCTTCAACTTCAAGGGAAATATTGTTCAAAGGTGATATTATTTGAGCATTCGCAGTTGATTGAAGAGCAAACGATAAATTCGCAGGTGTTGAATTATTCTTATAAAGATAAAGTATTTGGTCTTTTGATATAACTACTATGTCATCTTTCCCGTCGCCGTCAAAATCAGCTGTATCTAATGAGGCAGGAGTTATAGAGTTCGGCAGAGTAAATGTTACGGCAGAAGCAAAACCAGAAGAAGTTCCGAGCTTAACAAAGAAATAAAGGAAATCAAGATTTACACCTACTATATCTAATTTCCCATCTTTATCTAAATCAACAAATTTAGCCCTTCTTACCCAACCTTCAATTTCAGGAAATGTTATAGTACCAGAGAATGTTCCATTACCATTACCGTATGCGAAAAAGCTAAGACCGGAGCAACCAACAAGAATATCTTTTTTACCATCTTGATTTACATCAGCTGATTGAATATCATAAGGGAAGCAGTAATCTGAGCCTAAATTGATTTGCGATGAAGCAGAAAAACTGAAACTTGAACCAGAATTTTTGTAAAAGTAGATATAGGTTTCTATTCCTGAGGCACCAAAAAAGACACCAGAAAGAACAACATCCTTTTTCCCATCTCCATCAAAATCATCAATTGCGAATCCAGATTCTATACTATGACCCGGAATAGCAGAATAAGAGGCGCTGAACTGAAATGTTCCCGAAAGTGTTCCTGAGTTTCCGTAAAACACAAAGAAAGACTGCTTTGGCATAGATGTAATTACAATATCTCGTATCCCATCGCCATTAACATCAGCAACCTTAAATCTATCATCATTTATAAACTTAAATGTAGTTCCATCGT